>PPYF01027458.1_pt1 | contig 22867 bp, 17 predicted proteins | sample 1559871 | NCBI WGS metagenome assembly PPYF01 (sample SAMN08240021, study PRJNA423297) | Human gut metagenome, whole genome shotgun sequencing project.
CGACTCAGAGAATGCTCCCATGACGGCTCCTATGCCCGACCCCTCCAGAGAACTTCTGCCGCCAGAATCTTCCTCTACCCCCGAAGAGAAACAGCCGGAGCCGGAAGAGACCAACGGAGCGCCCCAGCAGCCTCAGCCCCAGCCCCGGCGCGACTTCCGCCCGTCGGCAAACAACGGGTCGTTCGGCTCGTTTTTCCCGCGCAGCGAAGGGCGCCGGTTTGTTCCGCGCTCGCAGCGTGAGCGTGAAGAGGCAGCCCAGCGAGCCGCTGTGGCAGCCGCCAACACCCCGATCGTCATCAACGAACCGGGAGCTGAGCCCCAGCAGCCCCAGGGCAAGAAGAAAAAGAACAAAAACAACAATAACAATCCTCAGCAACAGCCCCAGCAACCCCAGCCTTATAATTTCGAAGGTTTCCTGCGCACCTCGGGCGTGCTTGAGATTACCAACGACAACAACGGCTTCCTGCGCTCAAGCGACTACAACTACCTTGCCTCGCCCGACGACATTTTCATCTCGCAACAGGAGATCAAGCGCCACGCCCTCAAGGCCGGCGACGTTGTCGAAGTTACGATACGTCCGCCCAAATCGAGCGAAAAATACTTCCGCATAACCGACGTCCTCGAAGTCAACGGACGCTCGCCCGAGTTCGTGCGCGACCGCGTCGCTTTCGAACACCTCACCCCGCTCTTCCCCGACGAGAAATTCGACCTCACGTCGGGGCGCGCCGGCAACCTCTCGACGCGCGTGGTCGATATGTTCTCGCCAATCGGAAAAGGACAGCGCGCCCTGATAGTGGCTCCCCCGAAAACAGGTAAAACGATACTGCTAAAGGACATAGCCAACGCCATAGCCGAGAACCATCCCGAGACCTACATAATGATTCTGCTCATCGACGAGCGTCCCGAAGAGGTCACCGACATGAGCCGCAGCGTCAACGCCGAAGTGATCGCCTCGACATTCGACGAACCGGCCGACCGCCACGTGAAGATCGCCGGCATAGTTCTCGAGAAGGCGAAACGCCTCGTCGAATGCGGCCACGACGTTGTAATCCTGCTCGACTCGATAACGCGCCTTGCCCGCGCCTACAACACCGCCCAACCCGCATCAGGCAAGATTCTCAGCGGCGGTGTCGACGCCAACGCTCTCCAGAAACCGAAACGCTTCTTCGGCGCCGCCCGAAACATCGAAGGGGGCGGCTCGCTGACGATCATCGCCACAGCACTGACCGAGACCTCGTCGAAGATGGACGAAGTTATCTTCGAGGAATTCAAAGGCACCGGCAACATGGAGCTGCAGCTCGACCGCAAGCTCAGCAACAAGCGCATCTTCCCCGCCGTCGACATAATGGCGTCGTCGACGCGCCGCGACGACCTGCTGCTGCGCCCCGAAACGCTCAACCGCATGTGGATTCTGCGCCGCTTCCTCAGCGACCGCAACCCCATCGAGGCAATGGAATTCATCAAAGACCGCATGGAGCGCACCTCCGACAACGACGAGCTTCTGCGCACAATGGGCGACTGACCTTCGCCCCTCCCCACACACCGCAGCGCGAGCCCCCGCCCGCGCTGCGTTTGTTTTATCCAGTCCAATAGTTTTTATGCAAATTTTCAGTGGCACTGCAAATTTGCATAATTTCAATTTTCACGTTGAGTTCACCGCGAGGTTTTGCGGTGTAATAGTTGGGAAATCAGAAATTTGTATTATCTTTGTTGCCGACAGCAGGGCAATGTGTCCCGGCTGTCGGCCCCTTTTTACACACCAAACTCTACATCATGAAAAAGAACGACATCATTTGCAGGATTGCCGCTATAGTCGTGATGCTGTCATGCATGACCGCCTTACCGCCAAGCGCAGACGCGCAGTTTCTGAAGAAACTGTCGCAGGGACTGGAGAAGGTAAACAAAACTCTTCAGAAGGTCGAAGACGCCACCAAGAACAATAAGAAACAGTCCGACAAGAAACCCACTCCCCAAACCGCCCAATCCGCCCAAAACTCCCAAAACTCCCAAAACTCCCAAAATCCCGCTCCGACAAAGAAAAAAGAGCGCCGCATAGCCACCGCCCACCTCACACCTCAGACAAAATTCATCAACGGATTCGAGAGCATCAATAACCTTCCTCCGGTCAGCGAAGGCATCTTCTATCTGACGCGCACTAATCCGGCGATATCGGCCTACATGAAATACTACGGCTTCTGGACTATCGACGGACGTCTGCTCTTCCCCTATCAGTATGAGCAGATGCCCGGCGACGCCAGCATCAGGCCACGTTTCAACTCTGGCGCCTGCGTAATGAAAGAGGCCAAGGCAAAGGTGAAAAACGCTCCTATAATCCTATATGCCGACGGCACAACCAAGCCGCTGTCGCACGACTGGACCCATGTCACACAGTTCTGCGAGGGGGTCGCTCAGGTGTGCGAGCAGATCAGCACCGGTGGCCAGCGATATTTCCATATCAACACGAAGGGTCAGAAAATCTGGCCTCACCTCGACGAGACCATAACGACCCAGGATATGCTGAAAACGCGCAAAGTCGGCGGCGTCCACATCCGTTCGCTGCGCGAAGGGCGCCGTGCCTTCTTCGACCGCACAACCAGGACATGGGGCTTCCTCGACGCCAATGGCAAGATTGTCATCAAACCCGTCTATGCCGAAGTGCGTGACTTCGCGAGCGGATATGCCCTCGTCGAACTGAAAGAGAAAGGGACTTACGAAAGCAAGAAGCTGTTTATCGACAAGTCGGGCAACGTCGTGACTTCTGTGATTAACGGCGACGCCCACTATCTGAAAGAGAACGCCATCTCCGACGTCAGCGACGGAATATTCTCGACAACCCGCAACAATGCGCTGAACAATTTCGAGACAATCTACTACGACATCACCTCGGGAAAAGAACTGCGCCGCTACAAGTGGGGCGGCTCGGCCTTCCACGAAGGATATGCTTTCGTCAGATTCGGCGAGATGGACGAGAACGTCTATGTCATCGACACATCGTTCAATATCGTCGGCCGCATCAACGCCAAGTGCGACCAGCTCGTGCTCGACAATGTCAGTTTCAGGAACTTCCCCTGGTATACATTCGACAACAAGGCAGTCAACTATGAGGGCACAATCGAAATGGCTCTGCCGAAAAAGTGGGATCTCAGCGACAAACTCGGCGAATTCTCGGCCGACGGCTTCGCTCCGGCCGAATCGACCTTCGCCCGCCACGACGGCAGCGGCAAGTCGTTCGAATACAGCGGATATATCGACACCGACGGTGCCTACCGCATAGTCTTCTCGAGCGACAACGGTGCCAATGGCCCCTTCGACAGAGAACTGCCCGGCCCCGAACCGATAGATCCGCCGATAGAGCCTAACGACTCGACCGGCGGAGGCTACATCAAGGATCCCATCCCGCCGCAGCCCGGCAAGCCACGCGACGGCCGCCTATGGCTCAGCTATGCCGACACCATTCCCGAAGGCCCGATAGGGCCCGGACGCGAGGCGCTGAAATATCGCGTCAACGTCGTGGCCTATCCCGCGAAAGGGGGTAAGGTGTATGGCTCGGGCGAATACTCGCTGGGCGACACCATCCGCGTCACCGGCACCCCCGCCGAGGGCTACCACATCTCTGAAATCGTCAGCGACCGCATGTGCAGCTCAACCGAGACGTTCAACAAGTTCGTCGTTCTGGGCGATATGACCATCACCTGCTACTTCGTAAAAGACGATGTTGTCGGCGATGTCCCCTCCACCGCCATGGTCGGTCACATGCCTACCCAACCTCAGTTCTGCCGCGCCTATATCGAGCTCGGCACTGTCGACGGCAACAAATTCACCGAAGGCTCGCGCGGCGTAGCCGCCATCTTCGTTACCGACGACAACCGCAGCGAAATCGACGCCTCCGATAAGCAGGCCACATCGTCGTGCCGCGCCAAAGCATTCTTTGTGCCGATGAACGTTCTGGGCATTATGGAAGACAATGGCCGCAAATATATGCGCTTCGACGGCGGAATCATTAAATATACCCTGTCAGTCAGCGACGACACTCCATTCGGAATCATCAGCAACCCGCTGTTCAAGCTGATGCTGGCCTTCGACGGCCGCGACCGCGGCGAGCTCGAGCCGGGAGCATACCGCATAGAAATCGTGGAAGGCTCACCTGAAGAGGGGGCGATGACCCTCGGCGAGCTCCAGCGCCTGTCGGCCCGCTACGGATGGATCAGCTCCGACGACGAATCGTTCACCAAGCGGCTGCCCGCATTCTTCGGCCCGAGATATTCAAAAGGCCTCTCATCCGACTTCTTCGCCGGCACACGGCTGACAACCACGAAGCCGACAGCAATCCAATGGGAACCGAGCGAAGAGTTCTTCGCCGACCGCTCGCTGCTCGAACAGCTTGCCGCCTCTCTCGGCGAGCTCTACAGAAAGGCAGTGAAAGGCACACGTCTCGAAGACTACGACATGCAACAGTTCTCAACAGACCTCGACAACCACGTCTTCAAAGCGAAATAACGCCCTCCGAACGGCGCAGGCACGTAGGGTCGCGGCATGCCGCGGCCCTACATCATATATCACATCGGCGCCGATTTTCGCCGATTTTTGGCAAGGTTGAACTTTTTTGCTAATTTTGCAACGATGTTATAAAACTATGCCCTCGGGCATAATAATTTCGATTGTCTATGATAAAAAGTGCTCTCGAAAAAATGGTCAGCGAAGACATGAGCGGAATCTGGCAGGTTCTCCAGCCTGAAGAGAAACGCTTGATTGTCGATAACTTTACGGTACACAATTTTAAGAAAAACCAGATCATCTACAGCGAGGGCGACACCCCCGAACATCTCTGGTGTCTTTTCAAGGGGAAAGTAAAAAAGTATAAAGACGGAGTTGGCGGACGTGTCCAGATTCTGCGCCTGATAAGGCCGGTGCAGTATTTCGGCTACCGCGCATATTTCGCCGACGAAAAATATGTGTCGACCTCAGCGACAATGGAGCCGTCGGTTGTCGGTTCACTGCCGTTGCCGCTGGTCAACGACATGATCCAGAAAAACAATCAGCTGGCAATGTTCTTCATCCGCGACCTCGCCTGCAATCTCGGCACGAGCGACTCGCGTATCGTCAGCCTCACCCAGAAGCATATACGCGGACGTCTGGCCGAGGCTCTCACGGTTCTCATCGACAGCTACGGCTACGAGGAAGACGGGGTCACGATCCGCGTCTATATGGCGCGTGAAGACCTCGCCAATCTGTCGAACATGACAACCAGCAACGCCATACGCACTCTCAGCTGCTTCGTTGCCGAACACATCGTCATCGTTGACGGCCGCTGCATAAAAATCATCAACGAGCCCGCTCTGCGCAAGATTTCACGTTTCGGATAACGCGCTCTGAAATCCGGGCCGTGGCATAGCTGACCGCCGCCACAATTATAATCGGGAAGAATATCCTGTAGGTTCCGCTCATCTCAGCCACGAGAAAGGCTGCCATAAGCGGAGCTCTGACAGCTCCGGCCATGACTCCGGCCATGCCGACAAACGCCATCTCGACAGCAGGCAGCCTCACTCCGAACAGTGCGTCGGACACCTGAGCGAAAAAGAACCCGGCCACACAGCCGGCAAACAGTGTCGGTGCGAAATCTCCGCCCACGCCGCCGCCTCTGGTTGCCGACGCTTTGGCAATTCCTTTGAGCAAAAGAACCGCTCCGGCAAGGAGGATTAACGACGGAGGCGTTGCCATATCCGAAAAAACGCTGTTGACGCCGAGCACTCCATAGTCGCCGCTCATCAGCCTTCCCATTGCCGAATAGCCCTCGCCGTAGAGCATAGGCTCCATGCTGACACAGACTCCGAGCATAAGCCCCGACACGACAGCTCTCCCCCACCATGTTCTGACTCGGGCAATAAGACCGGCGGCGATATTGCCTGTCGTGTTATAATAGACAGAATAGAGCCCGCAGAAAAGCCCGAGCAGCAAAACAGCCGGCAGCAGGCCGAGACTGAAATCGGGAAATGAACCCACAGGAAAATCAATTCTGAATCCGGCGAGCGACGCCGACGTCATTGCCGACGTCACACATCCCAGAGCAAGAGCCATCACAGCCCAGGTTGTCATCGGCATAGCCATTATCTCGAGCGTGAAAAGCATGCCACCGAGCGGCGCCTGAAAGATACCGGCAATACCGGCGCCGGCACCGATACCTATAAGCAGGCGCACATCAGACTTCCGCGCACCGGCGAAACGCCCGAGATTGCTTCCTATTGCCCCGCCTGTGAATGCGATAGGCCCCTCGGCTCCTGCCGATCCTCCGAATCCGAGAGTCAGGGAGCTGGCAATGAAGGCCGCTATCATATCGCGTTTTTTCAGATAATATTTTCGCTCCCGCAGATCGCGCATGATTATTCGGGAACAACCGTCTTCAACGTAGTCGCGCACCACATAACGCTGAAATACTGCCGACAGAATTATGCCACAGAGAGCAATGAGAACAAACCAAAGGCTGAAACCGTCAATGCGGATAAGACCGGCGACAGACTCCGAGACAAATACAATCGTTTTCTTCAGCAGATAAGCTGTCACCCCGGTGATCAACCCGGTAACCGCCGCAGCCACCATAAGAAAAGTGCGCGGCGCTATATGGCGGCAACGCCCGACTATGGCATCGCGCACCATCTGAACCACAGAGCCGGGCTGATAGTGTCTCATGCCCGGAAAACGCCTGCCGCTTCTGTTTTGTTCGGTCTGGCCGGCTACATGACGAGGCCTCTTCTCCGGGAGACGAGGCCTCGAATATATATCAAAATGAATGTTAGAATAGTGTCGTAAAGATCAGGCCATAGCAGGCTCAAGGCTCGCTTCGGCGGGAACCTCTTCGGAAGCGCCGGCCGATTCGCGGGCAGCGGCGCGAGTGCCGTCGGGGTCGTAGATGCTGATAGGCAGTTCGCCTGTCAGAGCGCAGGCGGCGTTGAAGGCCAGCGAGAACATCTCGTCTTCGCCCGGACGAACAACAACCGGGCCGATAAATCCTGCCCACTCGACAATGCGGTCAACACAATATTTGCTGTGGGCGATTCCGCCGGTAATGATGATAGCGTCGACTTTACCGCGGAGGGCAACCGAACGGGCGCCGATCTCGCGAGCTGTGCCGTAGAGCATTCCTTCGAGCACACCCTTATAGGGCTCTTCGCCGGCGAGGGCTTTCTGCTCGATAAGGCGAGTGTCGTTGGTGCCGAGATGGGCGGCAAGACCGCCACGGCCGTTTATCATCTTCTTTATCTCGCGCAGAGTGTATTTACCGCTGAAGCAGAGCTCGGCAAACTGGTCGGCAGGCAGTGTGCCGGCGCGCTCGGGAGCATACGGGCCGTCGCCGTTGAGGGCGTTGTTGACATCGACAACCTTGCCCATGCGATGGGCAGCCACCGAGATACCGCCTCCCATGTGGACAACGATGAGATTCAGCTCGTCGTAGCGGCGGCCGATCTCGCGCGCATAAAGACGGGCAACGGCCTTGCCGTTGAGCGCATGGAAAACGCTGCGGCGCTCGAGCATGGGCAGCCCCGACAGGCGTGCCTCGGGCATGAACTCGTCGACAACTTCGGGGTCGGCGATAAACGAACGACATCCGGCCTCTTTTGCCAGAATATCGGCCAGCAACGCGCCCAGATTGCAGACATGTTCCATCTCGGCATGGACGAGGTCGTGGATGATATACTCGTCGACCTCATAGACGCCGCCGGGAGTAGGACGCAGAAGGCCGCCGCGGCCTATGACAGCGTCGAATTCACTGATGTCGAGCCCGGCTTCCTCGATAGCGCGGTGCATGGCGCGGTTACGGTAGTCGAGCTGCTCGTTGGGATGGTTGAAGCCTGCAAGCTCATCGGCCGGATGATGGACTGTGGTGTTCCATACCATTGCCTGACCGTCGCTGACGGAGAACTTTGTCGACGTCGAGCCGGGATTAATTACAAATATCTTCATTTCAATCGGTTATTCTAAATAGTGAGATTCAAAGCTCATAATGTCCGGCAACGCAGGCCAGCGCGAGCGAGAAATATTTGTTGTCGGCCGAATCGGCGCGCGAGGGGGTGACGACAGGTGCCGTAGTGCCTATCAGAAGGGCTGCGATACGGGCGCCACCGAAAAGAGCGAGAGTCTTATAGAAAGCATTTGCGGCTTCGAGGTCGGGCATGATGACGACATCGGCATCTCCGGCAGCCGGGGCCTTGATTCCCTTGATCTGGCCGGAATGAGGATCGAGCGCTGTCTTTATATCCATCGGGCCACCCATTTCGACTTCGCCGTAAGAACCGGCGGCTGCGCGGGCTATAAGCTCGACATAGTCGAGGGTGCACTGGAATTTCTTGTTGACTTTCTCGGTGAAATGAACCAGCGCAACCTTCGGGCAGGTGTGGCCCATACGCCGCGCCATATCTACATTGTGGCGCACCATGGCGTCGAACTGATCGAGATTAGGAACCGGAATCACAGCGCTGTCGCTATAGATCAGCAACTTGTCATAGCCGGGAATGTCGGCCACGGCTACGTGGCTCATGACTCGCCCGTGGGGCAGCAGACCATGCTCTTTGTCGAGCACGGCGCGCAGGAGATTGTCGGTGTTGATCGAGCCCTTGAAAACGACTTCGGCGCGACGCTCGTTTATAAGCTTAACCGACATGGCAGCGGCTGAATCGAAATCGTCGGTATCGACAATTTCTATACGATCGCCGTATTGCTGCTTCCATTCTTTCTGAATCTCAGGACGAACAGAATCGTTGACAAGAATAAAATCGGCCACGCCCTCGCGAAGACAGCGGTCGATAACCTCGATTGTCGGTTCGTCGTGGGGACAGACTGCGACAACGCGCTTGCGGCGCGGCTGTTCTTTGAATCGTTTGGCGAGGCCTTCAAAATCTTTAATTGGCTCCATTTCTATCAAATTTAAGGCATTCGGCGGGAGACGGAGCTCCCGGTGTTTTCATTGGTCAGGAGCAAAGGTATAGACCTCTTCCGAGAAAAGCAAGAAAATGGCTGAAAAAATTACACACAAAATCAAAATATGTGCATTTTTCAGAAAAAAGCGCCGGCAATATTTCGTCGTCGCGAAAAAAAGCGTACCTTTGCATCAACAATGCGGTAGTAGCTCAGTTGGTAGAGCATCAGCTTCCCAAGCTGAGGGTCGCGAGTTCGAGCCTCGTCTACCGCTCTCAATCCGGGCCCCTCGCCCGGATTTTTTAATTATAACCGGAGTTTCCGATCGGATTCGGCGCCCCTATCTCATACAGGTTAAGATCGCGATGTTCACGACTGGCTACAAAACCTCAGTCCGCCCACCTCATTTTTTTTCGAAAGCCACGTCATTATATTTTGCTAAATAAAAATTTAGCATTATCTTTGCCATGTAAATCAACAGAGCAAATAATGAAATATACCGAACTACATAAATTGCTCCGAAAAGCCGGTTGTCAGGACACAGGCCGACAACGAGGCGGCCACCCATTATGGTATTCCCCGCTAACCGGCAACTATTTTAAGACAAGTAATCACGGTTCGGAAGAAGTCAAGCCCGGCACTCTGAAATCAATACTCAGGGATGCCGGAATCAAGTAAGGGAAGAGACATAAGCCCCCTCCCTATTCAACCAAAAGAACTATCATTTGTTAAATAAATATATAGCATCAGGTATGAAAACAGTCAGAGTATTTATTGAACTAGGCAAAGATGGCACTTATGGAGCATATATGCCCGATGACAATCATCTTGGCTGGGGAGTTCATGGCGACGGCCCTACCGCAAGTGATGCAATTCAAGAATTCAAAGCCGAGTATGACGACATGAAAGCTTTCTTCAAGGAGGAAGGCAAACCATTCGAAGAGGCGGAATTTGTCTTCTCATATGATCTTCCCTCCTTCCTTGTCTACTATGCCGACTTAATCTCCTACCGGGGTCTTGCAAAACTCACAGGAATCTCAGCGGCTCAACTCTCGCAGTATATCTCAGGCTATCGCACTCCCTCTGCTAAGACTACACAAAAAATTCAGGCCGCGCTCCACTCGTTTGGACAGGAATTAAGCCAGTTGCAGCTTGTTTGATTCGCCCTCGTTGACATTGTTTGCCCTGCAATGTAACTCTGCCTTCCCCGACGGGATCCTCAAATGCCGGATTCTGAGAGATATCGAATAACCACACATAATAACGATTATGGGAACGCTAATTATAATACTGATAGTTTTTGCCGTCGAAATGATAATCCTTTCTTTCGTGCCAAAAAAGTATCTGCCGCCACCAAAACCACGGCGGCGCAAACGTCGTTACAACGATGAATATTGGACGGGGCTACCATGGATGGGGGGTGTAAAGAAAAAGAGAAAAAACTTCTGGGAAGACTGAAACTTAACGCTTTGGTCTAAGGGTTATGGCGAAGGTCGTGAGCCCGGTGTCGGGCGACGTCGAAAGGCTATAACGGAAGCCGTGTGCCCGAAGAATGTCGGCTACAAGCATCAGGCCGAGTCCGCGGTCGGGACGTTTGGTAGAGAAAAAAGGTGTGAACAGTTTTGCGCTGACTTCGTCGGCTATGCCGGGGCCGTTATCGGTTACGGTCAGTGTCAGCGGATCAGACCTAAGGGCGATTTCAATAGCGCCGTCGGGGCGTCCCGCGATACTTTCGACAGCGTTCTTGACAATATTGACAACTACGCGCTCCATCAGCACGGGGTCGAAACAGGCAGTAGCATCGGCCGGAGCGCTGTCGATTTCCAAAGAGACGTTCGCCGGTGTCATAGCCGTCAGAGCCGGACCCAGACCCGTCAGCCACCGGTTCACATCGACAGTCTCGCAATCGGGAGGCGGCAGCTTGACAATCTCGGCATAACCGCGGACAAAACTGACGAGGTTGACACAGCTCGTCGTGCAGCTGTCGATAGCCCGGGCTGCAAGCGAGTCGTCGCTGTGCATGGCGCCGAGGCTCTCGAGAATCGAAATTACGCTGCCGAGACTGTTGTTGACCTCATGGCCTATAGTGCGCACAATTATATTGAACATCTGCTTTTCAGCAGCCGTGATCTCTTCGGTTATACGTTCAACAATGACAAACCTCCGGCGGAAGCCCGAGTCCATAAACCACAGCTTGGAAATGCGCACGATAGACGCTCCCGGCAGCCGCATCACCTGTGAATCTCCATCAGCCACCGATTCAACGGCCTTGGCCAGCTCAGGCGACGACATCCTCTCCCATGCGCTGTTTGTTCTGACAACCGCACCATTGAAATCGCAGACGGCGATTCCCAGCGGAGAGGCCTCAACGACAAGACTCAGGAACCTGTTCTGTTCGAGATTTTTCAGTCGCTCGGCTTTCATAGAAGCCATCAGTGTGTTATAAAGCTCCACGATATTGTCGGCATCGGGCTGTCCTGTCATACGCAGGCGGCTGCTGAAATCCTGTTCGCGCAGCAGATTCAAGCCGTTGCGGACAGCTTTCATAGGTATCGCCACCGAACGGTAAAGCAACAGCACAAGCACAACCATCAGCCCGCACAGTCCGACAGTCCACAACTTGCCGGCATCGCAGAAAGCCACGACCACTGTTGTCGTCGCCACTGCGACCAGAAGCATCATATAACAGACTCTGAACCTCATAACTTGAATTTTTCGATACGGCGGTAAAGCGACTGGCGTGTTATGCCGAGCTGCTTGGAGGCTTCCGACAGGTTGCCACCACATCGCCGCAGAGTCTCCCTGATAGTGTCCGCCTCGATTTCTTCGAGAGTCTTGTCGCTGTCAGCCCGGGCCTTCTGCTCAGAGCTTCTGGCAAGCGCCTTTTTAATTTTGGCGATGACATCGGCGTTGCTCCATGGCTTGGTCACAAAATCGGCCGCTCCGTAGTTCATCGTCTCTACAGCCAGCGGAATCGTTCCCCATGCCGTGATCATTATAACCGGCACGTCGGGCTGAAGAATGCGTATCTTGCGGAGCACCTCGACCCCCTGGCGCCCGGTTGTCGACAACGTCAGGTTCATGTCGAGGATAACCAGTTCGACCCGACCGGAGCGCACCGCATCCAGAGCCTCGGCCTCATTGCCGACAGCCAGCGGTTCAAAACCGGCGCGCTCAAGCGCCAGCGACAGGGCCATCCGCACCGCATTATCATCATCTACTATCAGAATCATAGTGCAAAGTTCAGGCAAATAAGGATGGACTTATGACAGGGGCATTAACTGGCTGCTTGTTTTTTATTAAGATTCTAAAATAAGGACATTTACCATTAACCGAAAGATCTTTACCATCATCCCCTTTTCTAAACTGAATAATTTCAAATTGTGATGGATTATATTTGTGCAAGAAAGTTATAGGCACACCAATGGCTCCTTCATAGTCCATGGGGATATCCTGTGTTTTATTAACATTTATACCATTGAAATTATCAAATTTAGGATATAAATCTTCATTACCTCGATATACCTTTGTCAGTTTTAGAAGATTATGTCTTGCCTGAATGTCTAAGTTCGTAAGCCAAAGGCAATTGTTTGGGGAAATAATTCGATTCCCCTTACTATCAATGTGTGTTTCAGTCCCGTACATTTCATAATAGTCAGGCACCCTGAATCCCGATATACCTCTCCCGAGATGAACACCCAACCAAGCCATATTTGATTGTATTAAATGAAATACTTCTTGATATGTAATGGCATTTATATTACCGATAAGAAGAAAATCTTTCTTATATCGTATTATTTGTGAAATATGTTCTCTAAAGAGTGAAAAAGGCGGATTCGTTACAATAATATCCGCTCTCTTCAGTAACGAGATGCACTCTTGACTTCTGAAATCTCCATCACCGTTGAGCAACTTGCACGATAAATCGTCGATGTTAGTATCGACATCGTCTATAGTACATTCTATGTAACCGCCATGTTCATATTCTGATTCGCTAAATAGATTTTGAGCATTGGGGACATAATAGGAAGCAATCAGACTCTTTAGTCCTAACGATTTAAAGTTTACGAAGAAATATTTGAAGAAATTGCTATCTTTGGGATTATCACAGTTGCAATAAACCGTTTTTCCTCGAAAACAGTCATTATAAAAGGTAAGTTCTCGCTCAATATCTTCAAGCAATGTGTAGAATTCATCACTTTTTGAGCTTTTTGCTTTATGTAAAGTGTTATTTGTTGCTTTCCGTGCCATAGCAAAGTAATTTTATCTATTCTGAAGTTGATAAAACAAATCGCTGTATAGAACCTGTATTGATGTTTTAGCAATTTCTAACATAATATTGAACATCTTTTCAGTTGCCCATCGCTTACCGTTGCCTTGTGTGTAAATAGATGCGGCTTGGAGCATTATTGTTTTGTCCTTATGGTAGACAAATTTATTTTTACATAAATTCGTGTTTATAGGCAATCCATAGTTTGCTGCGGTCAAGCGATCCAGTCTATTTAGTAGACCGGAATTATATTCAAGGACAACCACTCGTCCGTCCGGTCGAATAATACTAATTGTTTCTGTCAGAAAATTAGAGCCTTCCAGAAAAAGAACATAAGGAAAGTGGGATTCTCCTAACATGAAATTGGCTATCTCAGAAATGTTTTTGTGAGATCTCTCAATAGCATTTCCGGCGGCCATTAAATCTTGGTCATTATTTTTCCCAACCAGTTTGCCTATTAGAATATTTTCTATATCTTTTCCTTGATGTTTGGCTTCTGAAACTAAGATTACGCGCCATTCTTCATTATCATCTTTTACCTCTATTATGCCACCATCAGGAATAATACTTGAGTTAGGAACAAATAGTGTCTGACCTAACTCTTTGTCAATTTTTTTGAGCGCCAGATTAATTTCTTCCTTGCGAATACTACCTCTATATCTAAATGATAATTTTGGAAAATCTGATTCCAGTTGCCTAAGAACCAAATGCGATATTTGCCCGACTGTCATGTCGTGCAGTTTTGCTTCTTTCCCAAATATACCAACGGCACCATGAGAGACTTTATGCTGCTGGGTAAGTCTTTTAGATTGGTTCTTCTTTGCCATTATACCATCATTATATTACTTCTACAAAAATAGTCAAAAAAACTTTTGGGGACAATTTTAGGTTAAGATTACTTTCTTTATAGAGTAATCAGAGTTGCTTACGCCCTTAAATAGAAAGGTGAGCAACTGATGATTAGCACTGATGCAAAAAACAAATAAATCTCTTATTTCCGCTCAATCGCATCACATCCTGCATATTTTTTCGATATCGGCATTGATGTCACACAGATTTCCGTAGTCATAAAGCGTCAGCGAACGTATTCTGTACCAATAGCTCCAGAACTTATAAAGCTCGTTGATATAGTTGCGCTTGCTTTCATCTTTCTTCGACTGCGAGTCATTGAGATCGAGGGTTGAGATCTTGCCGATCAGAAAAGTCTCGAAATTGGTGTCATATCGCTGTCGGGCAATCTCGTCGGCGCGCGAGGCTATCGACAGTTGCTGCTGCTGGTTGCCGAACCGCTCCACAAGTATAAACAGCTGCTGGTTGAAATCGAGCGACTCCTGACGCAGCCGGCTTTCCGTGACGCGACGGTTGCTCTCGGCCACTTTCACCTTTCCGCGCCGCTTGCCCCAGTCGACAAGCGGAATCGAGAAGCCGACCTCTATCATCTGATTTCCGCGCTGGCGCGTATAGGCGTCGGAAATATTGCGGGCTGTCCCCGTGAAGCCGACCTGGGCATAGAGTTTTATCTCGCGCATATCGCCTTTGGCTTTGGCGACCTCGTAGTCGGCCTCAAGCTGGCGGCGGGCAATATTCTTCGCAAACTTATTGTTGGCAAGAGCTCTGTCGAGAGCATCGCTGTAGGATATGCTGACAGCCGGAATGCTGTCGGGGACAACAGGTTCGATCTCGACATCTTCTCCGAGGTCAAGAAACGACCTCAGGGTGAACATATCGCTCTTGAGGGTGCTGCTGCAGTCGGTCACCTCCGACTGGGCCTCGAGCAGATTCAGTTCCATCTGCCGCAGATCGTTCTCGCTGATCTGCCCCATCCGGCGTTTTTCCACAGCGACAGCATAGAGCTTACGGGCATTCTCGAGATTCTGCCCGGCTATCGCAAGATTCTCACGGCTCATGACGAGCGTGAAGAAATAGTTTACCGTGGTCAGTGCCACATCTTCCGTGGCGCTCAGAAATGCCGCCTTCGCCTCGGAGAATCTCACAGGCTCGATTCGGTTGTCCCACTTGAAGGTATTGACCCCGAAAACCGGCTGCTCGAGAGTAAGCGCTACCGGCACGGTCAGAAAGCGGTTCGAGCCGCCGTCGTCGAACTGCCGCATAAAATCGAGCGAGCTGCTGAGGCTGATCTTACCGCCCGTGAAGGGAATATTCTGGTTTACCGACAGGCCGGCCTGTGCGCTGAGGTTGTGGTTGCGCACGTAGCTGTATTCTCCCTCACCGTTCATGTAGGGCGTATAGTGGTCGTTATACGAAGGGAGCGTTCCCGATATCGAAATCTCGGGCAGGCGTTCGGCCCGGTAGCTGCGCCACTGCCAGTAGGCGGTTCTGAGTTCGTCGAGAGCGACGGCTGCATCGACACTCTGCACACGCGCCATGGCGATGGCGTCGTCGAGTGTCAGCGTCTGCACGCGTGCTGCTCCGCTCACGGGGAACAGCAACGCGGACAACGCAATATATAGTATGAAAAGCTTGTTCATCGACATTACATATCTTTAAGTGCCTCGGCCGGATCGACTCGGGTGGCGCGCCGCGCGGGAGCATATATGCCGGCGACAATCAGCAGGCCCAGCGACAATATTGCCAGAATCTCCCCGATAATCAGTTGACTGTCCGGCAGCACTATAGGCATTTCAATAACTTCGAGCAGCGACGATTTCATCATCCATATTGAAACAGGCAGAGTGATAAGCACCGCCACAGCGAGCAAAATCAGGCCTTCAGCGAAAAAGCGCGCATAAATATCGGAATTGCGGGCGCCATGAACCTTGCGGACGGCGATTTCCGAAACCCGCTGCTGCGTCCTGAACCAGAATGTTCCGAGAAAGCCAAGGAAAATAACCGACATAATGAAAAGCGCGCAAATCACGATATTCCGGATAGCCTGAGTTATAGTTATCTGTATCGAATCGCGAATATCTTCGAGCGATTTCAGATCGGTCAGATAAACATTTCCCGACTGCATCCCTCCGTTGCCGAGTGATTCGATAAACTTGCGCCCCATTCCCGGCTTCACGCGAAAAACCAGCGTAGAGACATCTTCAGGCCTGATCGGGAAATAACCGCTTCCGGCGAAGGTCGGTTCATAATCGGTGCGGCGCAGGTCGGCGGCGACCGCCCCGACGCGGTAGTATGTCAGCGTGTCGCTCGACAGCACTACATTCCTGCCCATGAATTCTCTGGCCGTGGGAGCCTCTTCACCCCAGGGGTATTCAGTCTCGGATATTATTATCTCCCCTTTTTTCAGTATTTCGGCCAGCCTCTCAGGAGTCTCGCCGCCGTCGCCCCCAAGGCGGAAAAGCAGCATCAGTTCGGGCGACATATATCGCTTGTTCACATAATAGCGGCGTTCCTTGCCATCCTTCCGGATATACATCAGATTGTCGCCCATGAAATTGTAGTTATATGGCAATGACGTATAATTGGCCTCAGCCACTATTTCGACGTAAGGGTTCGAACGCAGTCCCGAAAGCATGACATCGAGGTCGGAGCGGGCCGACCGGACGCTGTCGTAAGGCACATACCCCTCGCAATTCTCATCGAGTACTCTTATGTCAGTGACATAGATGTCGCCGAGATCGACCGGAAGGGAATTTTTGTGGATATAATATAGAGAGCTGAGCAAGGTAAATATCCATTGCATGACAATCAGCACAATTACCAGCTCCACAACGAGCCAGATATTGCTGCGCCACTCGTTAAGCATCTGTTTGAATAATTTCCGTTTCATGGCTGTTTGTTACTTAGCGTTGATAGCCTCCACCGGATTGAGACGCGACGCCTGCCACGCCGGAACGGAAGCGCTTATAAGATTGAGAATGAAGCACACGCCGACAGCTATCGCGACCGTTCCCCAGTTTATAACCGAGTCGAGAGCCGGAGTAAGTCCGCTGCCGTAGGTGTCGATATTTTCGTAGAGGCCGCTGTAGGTCATGGCGAATACGATGCCTGCTGTAACCCCGACGAATCCTCCGGCCAGCGTTACCAGAAAATTCTCCCACAGAATGTCGGTGACGACGCGACGCCGGGTGCATCCGAAAGCACGGCGCACTCCGATTTCGCTTATGCGTTTATGCATACGGCTGTGAAGCAGACTGCTCAGATTCAGAGCCGGCACAACCAGCAGAATCGCATAGAGAATATAATACATCGTCTGCGACGAATCGTCGGGAGTCATATTACTGCCTCCAAGGCCCGAGGCTATCGTGGCCTGATCGTAAGGCGAGCCGTGATTAACAGACTTGAACCCCTGCGGCTTCAGCTCGGTGTCGAGTACGGCATAGCGCGCCTTGACCTGCTCGCGTATGCTGCTGAAACTTACCCCGTCCTTAACCACAAGAGCTGCCGCCGTATTTCCGAAGTAAACGTCATCGTTCGACGCCGAGGCGTCGGGCCCGGTGGCTATGAACACATCGCCGCAGGCCGTTGTCGCCAGAAACGAATTGTCTTTGACTACGCCCGAAACAGTGTACTTCCGGTGATTGAGCAGCAGAGGCTTTCCGGCGCAGTCGGTCGTGCCGAAAGCGCGTCGCGCCGTGCGCTCGCTGATGACGATCAGCGGCAGTCCGGCATTGACTTCGTCGGCCGTGAAATAACGGCCGGAAACCAAAGGATGGTCGAACACCTTGAAAAATCCGGCATCGACACCGCGGCAATATGCCTGAAAGTTTTTCTCGACCTGCCCCCCGACGGTTTTAGTGGTGAGATCGGGTTGCATGAACGCTTCGCTCTCGACTCCGTCAAGACCTCCGTAGATCTGACGCGCCAGCGCATAGCTCATTCCCCCCGATGTCTCTCCCCCCGAACCGTCGATGCTCTTATAGTGGAAAAATTCTCCCACAAGAAGGCGGTCACGACAGCTTTCCGGCGCAAAAGGGATTGTCTGAAGGCGCTGCAATATCGCCACAACCATGAACAGGAACACCGACATGACCGTAGCTATGAACGAGACGCCGCTTATCAGAGGCTGGCGCCTCATGTCGTTTATTATCTGACGTATTCTCTGTTTCATGACTTATCCGATTATTCTGCCGTCGAAGAACCTGACGATACGGTCGGTCTCCTGGGCCTGCATTTCGTTGTGGGTCACCATGATTATCGTCGTGCCGTCCTCCTTGTTCAGAAGATGAAGAAGTCTCATGACCTCGGCTCCCATCTTGCTGTCGAGATTGCCGGTAGGTTCGTCGGCCAATATTATCTGCGGACGCCCGACGATGGCGCGGGCAATCGCGACACGCTGACACTGTCCTCCCGACAGCTGGGCGGGAGTATGGTGAAGGCGGTGGGTCATCTCAAGGCGCTCCGCGACCTGCTCAACGCGCCGGCGCCGTTCCGAGGCCCCTACCCCTTTGCGATAGGTCAGCGGAAGCTCTATATTGGCAGCAACGTCGAGAGTCGGTATCAGATGAAAGCTTTGGAACACAAAGCCGAGATTGGCGTTGCGGAAATGCGACAGGCCGGTGTCGGTCAGTGTGCCGCACTCCTGACCGAGAATAGACACTGTGCCTTTGGTCGGCTTATCGAGCAGTCCGATAATATTCAGCAGCGTCGACTTGCCGCAGCCGCTCGGGCCCATGATACTGACAAACTCACCGGCTTCAACCTCGAGGTTGACATTCTCCAGCGCGGTAGTCTCGATTTCTTTGGTGCGGTAGACTTTTTCAATACCGCGTAATGTGATTATTGCCATTTTATTTTCAGTTTGTCTTTGGTTTTATAATGTTCCATATCGCTCACAACCAGTCGGTCGCCCGGCTTCAGCCCTTCAGTTATCTCAACATAATCGCTGTTGCAGTCTCCGGCATGGACAGTGCGCCTTCTGAGACGGTCGTCACCATCGAAAACGAACACTTTATACTCGCCCGCACCGTGATAGAACGAGCCGTTGGGCACACGAACCACACTGCTCTTATATCCGAAGCTCACCCGCAGTTCGGCTCTTGAACCCGACCGAAGGTTGCGGTCGCGCGGATTGTCGAGCCTGACAACAAACGACACGACTCCCTGACGCGCCTGCGGAGTTATATTGGCGACAGTGCCATCGAGACGCGCACCATTGATACGCACGCTGACACGGTCGCCTACCCCTATGCGGTCGCTGCTCCCCTCGGGGATTTCACCGAGAATTTTAAAACTCGAAAGATCCGAGACTACGGCAACCTTCTCGCCGGCCGCTACCCGCTTGCCCGGATCGGTCACTATAAACGTCAGCACACCGTCGAGCGGAGCCGGAATACCTCCCTGTCGCAAAGTCTTAGACATCAATGCAATGTCGCGATCAGAAGAGCTGACGCCGAGGCGCCTGCCCTGCTCCGAGGCGGCCGCACGCTGACGCTCGTTGCGCAGTCGAGTGCGCAGTTGCTCGAGCTCGAGCACGCCGGCTTTATACGACGTTTCGGCCTGACGGACACGGTCGCCAGTGCCGCTGCCTATGCTGTCGAGACGCCGTTCGTTTTCCACCTCGATACGCAGACGGTTCACATTCATCTCGCTCACCTTAATCTGCATCTCGAGATCACTGATAGCCGTCATGTTGGTCAGCTGAAGCTGCCGCAGCTCCTGCTGCTGCATGGTGTGGGCATCCTGAAGCTTGCCCAGCTCGGTCAGTTCCTGCTCAAGGTCGAGCTGAAGCAGCGCCGTGCCGGCCTTTACCGTATCACCTGACTCGGCATAAACCTTCAGCACTCGGGAATCAACCGGCGACGTAATTATCTCTTCATAGGCCGGAACAACCCGGCCTGTTGCTGCCACTGTAATCTCGAGAGGACCGCTGTCGGCGGTTCCGACCGTAATATCGCGGCCGTCAACCGTCGGTGCAATGCCCGCCATCATTCCGGCGACCGCAACCGTCGCCACAATCGCAATGCCGCCCCAGAGCAGCAGACGCCGCCGGCGGAATCGCCTGATCTCATTTTTATCGATAGCCTTGTCCATATTTTTGTAATCTTTCCGACACAAATCTACGACAGCAGCAACCCGAATTCCAACTCCACTTGTATATCAGCGACTTACAACCAAAATTCCTGTCCATTTCCGTACAACCGCCCCCCAAAAGCATGCATAGTGTCAGGCATTTGATGCGTGCCAAAGGCTCGCGACTACTCTCTGTCGGAGACATTGATTCTGATACATCAATAGATATTGCAACACCTCACACACGGCTCAACCATCCCATTCCCATCAACAAAAATTGTTTTAGATGAATCGGCGTTCTGCACGGTCAGATAACATGCAAAACGAGTCATTTTAACAGTATCTGCTGTCTTTCAGCGTTTGAACCTATGGGAACCATTTCGTTGTAAACAACAAAATGGTCTGATGGTTTTCTCCGAAAACAACGTCTGCCCACCCGGGAAAATCCGCTGACCCCAAATCCGCTGACCTGCAACAGGCGCAAGAGGAGCGCCGGGGCGAACGCAAAACAGGTTGCAATCCAATGATTGCAACCTGTTTCAACGCTTTTCTTAGTCGGGGTGACAAGATTCGAACTTGCGACCACACGCCCCCCAGACGCGTACTCTAAACCGGGCTGAGCTACACCCCGTGACTTTTTCTGAAAAGCGATGCAAAGATACGCGCTATTTTTGAACCACGCAAATATTTCGCACGTTTTTTTGCATTTTTTCACAAACGCGGTTTCAGAATGCACTGTCAATAGCAAGCATCGCCAGCACTCCGGCAACAAGCGCCCATGTCGCAGGTGCCTGATAGCCGTGGGAATGAGTTTCTGGAATCATTTCGTCGCTTATAATATAAAGCATCGCGCCTCCGGCCATCGACAGCAGAAACGGAAGCATGATGGCCGAGATGTCGCCGACAAAGTATCCGGCCACAACACCTATCACCTCAAGAACCGCCACACAGAGTCCGACGACAGCCGTGCGGCCGAACGATATGCCGGCAAGCAGCAGCGGAGTGACAACCACCATACCTTCGGGAATGTTCTGCAGTCCGATGGTGATAGCCACGGCATAGGCGTTGTCGATAGCTCCGTTGAAGGTCACTCCTGTTGCAAGCCCCTCGGGAAATTTATGAAGCGCAATGGCTATCACAAACAGCAGCGTGCGGTTAAGGCCGGAATTATGGCTGTGGCGTTCGGGATCGAGCCCCGACAGATGATGAAGATGGGGAGTTATTCTGTCAAGAAGACCTATGAAGGCCATTCCGGCAACGGCTCCGGCAACAACCTGCCACCATCCGGCCCCGTCGACCATCTCAACAGCCTGCATTATCAGACAGACTATCGAGGCGGCCAGCATCATTCCGGCGCAGAAACCGAGAAAAATATCGTTCCAGCGATGGGGAATACGCCTGACAATAAGCCCTGCGACCGATCCGAGCAATGAAGCGAGGCCCAGTCCCAAAGCCGTTATCAAAACCTGATGAAACATATTGCAGCTATTAGAGTTTCTCAGCAAAAGTAGCTATAATTCCCCATCGCGGCAATTAAATCCGAACGTAAAAAACGTGAAGATTTTGTTAAAAGGCTCATCTCCATTGTATTCATTCAAAGAATAATACTATCTTTGCGGCAGAATAATTGGGAAAATAACACTTTTATTTATAAAGACCAATCACAAACAGTTGAAAACCTTGCTCTCCGCAATAATGGCAATACTGGTTTCATCAGCAGCTCATGCCGCTGATTATCAGCATTTTACCCCCCCCCGCACTGAAATAAGCGACAGCGTCGCTGCGGATCCGAGCGGGGAGTGGCGCCTGTCGACTTCGCTTCCGGCGTGGATTGCGGGAGTGACCAACATTGCCGGCGAGTATGTTTTCTCGCGCCACTGGTCGGCCGGTCTCTACATGAGCTATAGCGGCTGGAATTATTTCAGGCAGACTCAGAAATTCCGCGTGGCCGAATTCCGGCCCGAAGTCCGCTACTGGTTCGGCGGCAATGCCCGCGGATTCTTTGTCGAGGGACTTCTGGCTGTCATATCCTATAACGTTGCGCTCCCCTCATGGAACTTCCGCTATCAGGACCGCGGGGGCAGTCATCCGGCCCTCGGCGGGGGCGTCGGGGCCGGCTTCCGCTGCAATCTCACCGGCGACGGCGTCTGGCAGGGGGAAGCCGCTGTCGGGTTCGGCGGATATTATCTCGACTACGACCGCTTCGAGAACACCGGCCCTCAGGGGCGCCTTGTCGACTCGAAGAAGCGCGGATTTTTCGGCATCGACCACTTCACACTGTCAATCGTCTATTCATTCAGCACCAACAAGCGATGATAAAGCTAAGATATGCGTCAATGATTCTTGCCGGCTGGCTGAGCCTGCTGTCGCTGTCGGGGTGTGTCCACGAGTTTCCTGAAGAGACCGGGCCTGAGACTACGGCGGTGAAATGCTATATCCATCTGCGCTACGACCTCGGCTCGATGCCGCTGCTGACCACGGTTCCCTACAACGAGAACGGAGCGAAAACGCGCTCGGCGACCTCCGACCTCGATTTCAGATACCTCGTCAGGATCATGGACGACGATGACACCGGCTCGCGCACAGCAGCCTCGCGCGGTGTTGTCGAAGAGATATGCGTCAGTGTCCCCGCGCCCGCCGAGGGGGAATCGGTCGACCGCACGTTCGAGGTCAGCCTTCCTGCGGGCCGCTACAGCGTCGTGGCCTGGAGCGACTTTGTCGACGCCGGCTCGACGGCCGACAAATATTATCAGACCGACGACATGCGCT
>PPYF01219727.1_pt1 | contig 22835 bp, 13 predicted proteins | sample 1559871 | NCBI WGS metagenome assembly PPYF01 (sample SAMN08240021, study PRJNA423297) | Human gut metagenome, whole genome shotgun sequencing project.
TTCGAATACTCTTATAATTTTTAACCCATTCGTCATCATTTCTTAGTAGCTTCATGTCTAAAAAATCATCATCATGACTAAGATAATCCATAATAACATGCCATCCCATTGGATATTCTATAAAATCTTTTAAAAGCATATTCATATCCTTTTTAAAATGATTAACCAATAAATCCAGATCATCTTCTTCATTAAACTTATAGTAATCACATGTAAATTCCTTATGACAGGCTTCATTAAATTTAAGCTGAATATTTCCATCAGCATAAATATTAATCTTAAAATCACACTGATAGCGATGAATCCAAAAATAAATACTTTGTCCTTTCACTTCCATTTTATAACTGATACTGCGATTAAATACAACTTGTTTTTGAATATATTTCAAAACTTCATTAACTATTTTTCTTTTTAATTCTTTTCTTTCCATATTGTTTTCCTTTTTTTTATAATTCAATTATCTTGTAATGATTTGATGACTTAATACTTTTCTTGCAAGCACATCATTTATGTCCTTGCAATGTTTTGGTCTGCAGTCTTGAATCTCATATTTGTCTGCCAAATGATATTTAATTTTCTCACTTGTTTCTAGTCCTGCACGATCATTGTCCAGATGTAAAACCAATACCTTGATATGGGGATGTTTCATTAAAAACCATTCCAAAGCAACAGGTATTTCACTATGACTTATATCATTTCCTATTAATGAAGCACCATCAATAGCAAGATAATTATCCTTATTCCACTCTTGATTTTTCATCTTCTGCATTGTCTGAAACGACATTAAATCAATTGGACTTTCAAAAATATGAACAACATCGCTGAATGAATTTTCTAATCTAAAGCTGTATCTTTTATCACTTCCAGAAAGATTACGACGCTCATACCCTGTGATAGAACGCTTAGATGCAAAGCATGGCTTATGATCATCATTACACCCTACAAAGATAATTGCATGATCATATTGTGCTTCATAAAGCATATCTCTTTGAAAATAATAAGTTATAATTTCCTTATCAATATGACGCTTATTTGTTAAATAATCATATATCTTAAGTGGAAAAGAACTTTTTGGAGGTAGTTTAAACTCTGATTTATCATAAAAGATTTTGTGTATTTCTTTGATGACTGGCTTTTCTTTAGTGATGCATTCATCAACAAGCAGTGCAGCTTCTAAGAAGCTCAAGCCCTCCACTTTAATAAGGTAATCCAATGCTGTTCGTCCTCCAATATTTTTTACCCACCATGTCCAAAGACCATTTCTTATTGTTAGGCTGGAGTGTGTTTTTGTACCATAAGTATCCCTTCCATATTTAACAAGTTCATTAGGTTCATAGTTATATAGATAAGTCAGCAGATCTATCTTTTTTACTTCAGCAAGTTCTTCTGGTGTTAAATATTTCTTTTTCATTTGTGTTCCTCCATAAAAAAAGCTGGTATTCTTTTATTGAATATCAGCCTTCTATCTTGTATGTGATATATTTTTTGTTTTTACTTCATTGTTTATTTCTTCTTCAGATAGCTCGACATCCGGTTCATTTTGAGCACCAATATCAAGTTCCTTATTTAATTTAGATAGCTTATTGGTAGCTTCAATATATTCATCTTCTTTTGCAAATGGCTTAAGGATTTCCTCCTTTGCATTTTCAAACTGCTGTTTCATTTCTTCAAGAAGCTGTTTTTCTACTGTTAGCTTTTTATCAAGACCATCAATAACATTATCAATTCTTTTGATATTTCCAAATACATCCTGACCAAGCTCAACAGTATGATTCAACTTGTTTTTTAAATACAGCTTATGATAATGCTGGAAACTGTCATAGACCATGCTCATTTCAAAACCACGATAATGACCTAGATAAAACAAATCTTCTGATTTATTTTGCTGACACGCAAGCAGGATTGCCTGACCTGCTTTTTCTTTTTCATTATAGGTTATATCCTTGATAGTCATTGTAAATTCTTCAGGTGTTATCCTTGCTTGAACATCTTCTTCAAGACCAGTTATTCTAAATTGAATGCGACTGATTTGCTGTGGATAGTATTCAGCAACCTTGTCCTCCAGTTCATATTTCTGGCTAAGATAGTTTTCTCTAGCAAGTCTTAATTTTTTAACCTGCTCATCTAAATTCATCTTTTCCATGACTCGTGGATCACCACTTGCAATAGATTTAACCATTGCATAATTCATGCACGCCTCATCAATATCCTCTGCACTTCGTACTGGTGATTTGCTTGTCATAATCTGTGAAATGAATTTTTGTTTATTCTCCACAAGCTGATACAAATAGGCATCAAACGTTCCCTTTGTTACATAACGATAGATATAAACATCACTGTTTTCATTACCCTGCCTGATAATTCTTCCACCACGCTGTTCCAAATCCGAAGGACGCCATGGACAGTCAAGGTCATGAGAAGCAACAAGCTTAGTCTGTACATTGGTTCCTGCTCCCATCTTGGAAGTTGAACCAATAAGTATCCTTACCTTTCCATCTCTAACCTTTGCAAACAGTTCTTTCTTTTGAATGTCACTATTGGCATTATGAATAAAGGCAATCTCTTTTTCATTGATCCCCCTTTGCAGTAACTTTTCCTTGATATCATCATAGACATTAAAGACTCCACTTTTTGGTGTTGACATATCGCAAAAGATTAACTGAGTTGATTTTCGAGTACTGGTTTCATGATAAATACGCATGACATTATCAATGCAGGCATTGACCTTACTGCCATCATAGTCATCTAAGGTATTGTCAATAAGTCGCTGTTCTAAAGCTAATTTTCTACCATCATTTGTAACTTTCAGCATGTTATCTTCTGTAGGATCAACATGGCCATCACGAATAGATTCAGCTCTTTTTGCTAAGGTATTGACCATTTCTTTTTGTTCAGGACTTGCTTCAACTGCTACAGTTTCATAGTGAGCATTGGGTACTGGCAGATTCAGCATATCTGATGTTTTTATATCAGCAACTTCCTTAAACATTGCAATCAGCTCAGGAAGATTATAAAAACGGGCAAATCTTGTTTTCATACGATATCCTGTACCTTCTGGAGAAAGTTCAATTGCTGAAACAGTTTCACCAAAAGTACTTGCCCAGCTGTCGAAGTTCTGCAGGTTTTGTTTTTGCAGCAGATTAAACTGCAGATATCTTTGCATCGTATACATCTCTGTCATCGAATTACTGATAGGTGTTCCAGTTGCAAAGACAATCCCCTTGCCATTGGTAATCTCATCAAGATATCGACATTTCATGAACATATCACTTGATTTTTGAGCTTCAGTTGCTGCTAGACCTGAAACATTACGCATCTTGGTAAAGAGAAACAGGTTCTTATAATAATGTGCCTCATCGACAAAAAGATGATCGACTCCTAATTCCTCAAAGGTAATCAAATCATCTTTTCTATCAGTTTTATTGAGTTTTTCCAGTCTTGTTTTCAAATTCTTTTTTGTCTTTTCCAATTGCTTAATTGTAAAGTTAGCACCATTTGATGCCTTTAAATCCTGTATTCCTTTTGTTATTGTTTCAATCTCATCAGTTATCGTTTTTGCCTGTCTTTCAATTGACATCGGTATTTTTTCAAACTGACTATGACCAACAATAACAGCATCAAAGTCACCAGTGGCAATACGAGAAAACAGTCTTTTTCTTCTGTCTTTTTGAAAGTCACGCTTAGAGGCAACAAGAATATTGGCACTTGGATAAAGTTGAAGAAATTCCGTTCCCCACTGCTCCACAAGATGATTCGGAACAACAAACATGCTTTTTTGAGCGAGTCCCAGTCTTTTCAGTTCCATGCAAGCTGCTACCATCGAAAACGTTTTGCCAGCCCCCACTACGTGTGCAAGCAGAACATTGTTTCCATATAAAACATGTGCGACAGCATCCTTTTGATGTGATCTCAGATTAATCTCTGGATTCATCCCAGGAAATGTAAGATGCTCTCCATGATATTCACGAGGGCGAATAGAATTGAATTGACTGTTATAAACCTCAACCAATCTTTTTCTTCTTGAAGGGTCATTCCATATCCAGTTTTGAAAGGCTTCCTTGATGGCATCCTGCTTTTGCTGGGCAATCATCGTTTCCTTTTTATTTAGAATCGCTTCTTTTTTTCCATCATCATTGTATTCATAATCATAGATCTTTGTCTGTCTTAAATTAAGGCAATCCTCAATCAATCGATAGGCATTGGTACGATAGGTTCCAAAAGTTTTTTCCGCTTTGATATTTCCTCTTTCAAAGGTCTTGCCACTAACATTCCAGTTTCCAGTATGCTCAGAATAGGTAATTTCTATATACCTCTTAGAAAAAACTGACGTTCCAAGCAGTTCATACATAAAATCATTGTATATATCAACTGGCACCCATGTTGCTCCTATTCTCACTTCAATTTCAGTTGCACTAAGTTCCTTAGGCAATGCTCGTGTCAATGCCTCAACATGCTCCTCATAGTTGGAATCAAGTTCAGCGGCCAGCTTTGCTTCAGATAGTTTTTCTCGTATGTTCCCACTTAAATATTCATCTGCAGTTACATAGACTTCCTGATTTTTATCTAGAACATTGGGCAATTTATAGATAAAGGTATGCAGTTCATCAATAATATTTTCTTTTGGCTGGTGATACAGTTCACTCATGTAATCAAGGTCGACTTTTCCTTTTTCAGCCAAAGAAATCATTAATGCCTCGTTTGCATTTTCTGCATGATGAACTTCTACTTTTTTGCGTATTGTTCTTTTAAAGAACATATCAGCTTTTGATTCCAGCTTTCCATCTTCATCAATATTTTCCAAAGAAGATAATAAATAAAAGGAACTGTCCTCTCTAAAAACCTGCTTATTTCCTCTTGAATTAATAAGTCCATAGTTTTGGATAAATTCGTCATAGATTTGGTTTAACTTAACCTGTTCCTGCCTGATATCATCATCAGGGTAATCTTCACTTTGAAGTTCGATCAAGTGTCTTACAGACTCTCTAATGGCGATTAAACCTAATACCCTATTCCTTGCTGTTGAAGATAATTCTACCTTGTTCATCATGCTGTTGATTCGATAATAGATATCTCCATCAACAACGCTATAGCTGTAGTTTCTTACCAAAGGGTCAGCAGGAATGCTGTCTATTTCCTCTTTAGCATCTATAGTTTCATCAACGATATAATCATCAATAGTTCCACTAATGTGACTGACTGTCTCATCTAATGATTCCTTTAATGAACGATCTTCAAAAGGAACAACTGTGATATCCTCTCTGCCATGCATAGCCTTGCATTTTTCAATTGTTCCTAAAACCATTTCAGGATGATCTATAAAATACTGATTGATAATATTGCCATCTTCATCGATTCCAGTTGAAATCCAATGCTCATCATTAACAATTGGTCTTTCCCTTTTCTTGAGGACAATGATATCACTCACAACTTCAGTACCTGCACTTTCCTTGAATGCAGTATTTGGAAGTCTGATTGCCCCTAACAGTTCAGCACGTTCATTGATGTATTTTCTAACCGTACTTGTCCTTTTGTCCATCGTATAACGAGATGTGATGAAAACAATCAATCCGCCTGGTCTGACCTTATCTATCGTCTTTGCGAAGAAATAATCATGAATATTGAAATTGAGCTTATCGTATCGTTTATCCAGTACCTTGAACTGACCAAATGGCACGTTGCCAATCGCTACATCAAAGAAACTATCAGAAAGATTTGTATTTTCATATCCCTCAACTGTTATATTCACTTTTTGATATAACTGCCTCGCAATTCTTCCTGTAATGGAGTCAAGTTCAACACCGTACATATGCGACTCATTCATGCTTTCTGGAACTCTCCCAAAAAAGTTACCAATGCCACAGCTTGGCTCTAGAATATTGCCATAATGGAAGTCAAGATGATTAAGTATCTGATAGACTGCATCAATGACAACTGGTGATGTATAGAATGATGATAATGTTGATTCTCTTGCAGCTGCATATTCTTCATCATTGAGAAGATTTTTTAATTCATGATATTCATTTGACCAGTTTGATTTATTCTCATCAAAGACATCAGCAAGTCCACCCCAGCCAACATACTTTGCAAGAACTTCCTGTTCCTCTTTTGTTGCATAATGCTTATCCTTTTCCAACAAAAAAAGCAGCCTGATAGCTGCAATGTTATTTCTATATCTTTCTTTTGTTGTACCAGCACCTAAATTATCATCATTGATAACATAGTTTGTTTTATTAACTGGTTGAACTGGCTTTGGTATCGGCTGTTTAATTGAGGAAAGATAAGATAGATTACTGTAATCAAGCTCACTAATCAACTGTGGCTTTCCATCTTCATAGACAATGGCTTCATTCAATAGAAAATCATATATTTCCTTATCCGCCCATACATTATCCCCATCCTTAGCAACAATAAAATCCCTATCCGTATCCCATTCTAATTTAATATCTTCAATACGCAATGCCGACAGTACATTCTCAACTGTCCTGATTTCAGTTTCAGAACGATAGTCATCAGACAGGTGAATATCATTTTCCTCACAATATTTTATAACTTCTTTTAAAGGCATCTGATGTCCATAATAAAACTGGTTGCCCTTATCTATATCAATATCGTAAATACCATCGTGAAGCTCATTTTGATAATACTGCTCATTGGCAAGATAATAATGCTTATCTAAAATATTTTGTAGCCATCTTTTTGCATAATCATCCATCTGTTCCTGTACAAGTTTAGTTCCTAATAACGATTCTTCTCTGATATCCATTGTGAGATTTAAATCACTGTTTTCATAATAGACAGGCTTTAATATTCGCTCATTATCATTGACTGTAAATTCCATCATCGGTGAATCCATTTCCAGTTCACCAAAAGGCTGTACATGAAACATCTTAATTAAATTAGGTTCATCATCATGTCTGGTGATAATTAGTGAATGGTCACGTTCTCCTGCCTTCATCAGCATGTAACAGCTTTTCCCCTGAATGATGTGAGGTGCAATTTTATTCAGCTGATCATAAAGTGAATGATAACTATTTGCATCTTCATTTAAATTATCTTGACTGTAATCCTGATAAACATTATCAATGATTTCATCAATAAGCTGTTCTCTAAAAGTCATATCTTCCATGTAGGCAAGATACAGTTCTCGATTGGCATCATTATGAGATGATACATAAGCAAGAAGCTCTGAATGAATCAAGTCACTTGCTTCATCAACATCGGTATCTCTATCTCTCAAGGCATCATAAGCAGGACTTGATTGAATGTATTTTAAAATATCTGAATAATTTTCCTTTAACAGCAAATCATTGTTTTTTTCTAAAGCATTGTGATTCTCTTGACTGTTTTCCTCTACCTCAATGACATCACGCAACAGCTTATCATTAAGGGCACTTTCCTTAAGAACATCTAAAAATTCAATTTTGGTAAATGTTTTTGAAAACAGCGGAAAATTCTTATCAGAAACATAGATTTCGTTATCACTTATATCTATGATGGTATATTCATCAATGCCTAAATAAAAATCATCACCAGCCTTATAGAAATATTCCTTCTTGATATGAGCGTCAACAGTGGCTTGATTTTCTTCAGCATCATTAGTAATTATTTCCTTTTCTAATTGCAGTCGCTTGGTTTCCAATTGTGCCTGCATCTGTTTTTCAAGAAAGATAGGATAGTATTCCATTTCTTCCTTGCTCATATAACGACCAACTGCAATCAATTCTCTTATACGCTTGCTGACCTGCGTCCATTTTAACGTAACCTTGATTTCTTCCTGACCTATTTCTCTTTCACGAATCAGGGTCAATCCCTTAGCACTATGACTTTCAGAAATAACGCCATGATATGCTGAATGACCAACTGTACCATATTCACGTTTTAAAAACTCTGCATTTTCCTTATCGGATAGATTTTTTTGCATCTGCTGGTAAATTCGATATTTGTCATCAACAGTTGAACTCCCTCTTAGAATGATTCTGTCAACTTCCTCCTGCGAAAAGTAGATGCCTTTTTTTAACTGACTTTCATTTTCATAAATAGCATTCTTCTGTTCCTCAAGTGTTGGTATCTGTACCAATGGATCATAATATCTTGATACAATCAAGCCATCAACTTCCTGTGCTGCATGTTCCCAATCATATTCCTCAGAAACAATCTGATTATCATATGTTCCCATATAGATAAGCAAATAGTCATCTTCACTTTTCACCCCTAAAGAAATACCATCTGCAGTCCATTCAATCGGCTCTTTGGGATAACAGCTCTTAAGATAATGAGCATTTTCCTCGTCACTATGCTGTCGCTTAAAATATGCAATGATTTCCTGTGAAGGAACCACCATTTCATCTTGATAAGCAAAAAGATGTACCATAGCATTTCTATTCAGTATCTTCATACGGTAAGCCTGTTGAAGTCCGTTCATATTACGCCATGCTGGTAACATATAGTCACCACTGTCAATCAGTTTAGCAATTTCAAACTGAAGTTCATAGAAACTAAGATGACTAAATGTCTGGTGCTTAAGATAAGTTCCACTCCAGATGTCTAACCCCTCATCCTTTTTTCTGTAACCTATATGTGTAAAATCAAAATTTTCTGGTCGTCTGAATACTTCAACAAGAGTATCACTGTATGCTTCAGCAAGATAATCTGCACGTTCTCTTTCATCGGTATGATGAATAAAAAATTGATATATTTCTTCTTTTGAATGATTCATCGCAATATCCTCATAAAGAAGATTAGGTAAATCATCCAAAGAAAAAGGCGGTATCTTTGGTTTTTGTACCACCTCGATATCGCCTAATTCCAGATCTAGTTGTAAATGAGCTGAGTGAGAATGATTTCTTCCACCTGTTCCTTGAGACTGTTCATATGTCCCACCCAAGCCATTTGATTGGTTTTCTTGTCTGGTGCTGGGTTTTTGATTAACATCTGTTCCATTAACTGTTCCATCATCATTTCCGCTTCCACCTGAATTTGTTGCAAGTGTGTGTTCAACTGATTCCTGCTCATGAGAGCGAACAAGTGTCCTGGCTGGTTCTCCTTGAGATAAGCTCGACGCATCATTGCGTATTTCCCTGTTATCTTCGTTTTGTCCATCTTGAGATTTGGAAACTGATAATCCTCTACCTGACTGTATGTTATGCTCATATGTTATTCCTCCTTCACCTTTATTTTCAACTTCATTGTCTAACTTTTCTGATGATTTTTCAAATGTGCGATTTTGATTTTTAATGAAATCTCTTGCAATCAAACCTATTTTTGATAGAACTTCATCTGACATATCTCGATGTGCATTTCCTAGCACACCAATTGTATCAGGTGTATCAAGCAGCTCAATTCCATTAAAATCTTCTTCATCAAAATAAAGATTTGTATCTAACTGACATCTTTTCATCAGTGCATAGCTTAATGAATTTTCCATCAGCCTTACTAACAGCTGTTTAATTTCATGTTCACCATATAACATCAGCGAACTGTCATCAATGAATTTATTTAACTGAATAAGATAATCCGAATAGCTACCCTCTACTAATTGTTTTGAAACATGAGTTAAAACTTCTTCTAGATTTGTGCTTTTTATATCCAGCTTAAACTCATTACTTAACTGTTCAATTACCACATCATGCACAGATTCATCAATTGACCATGTCCTGACTGGCTTTTTGTTTGATTCAGTATCAGAAACATCAAAAACATATCGCAATCCATAACCGTATCTAGTTTCTTGAATCAATGCAATTCCTTTAGAACCTTTCTTGATCCACCTGCCCATTCTGTTATTCCATGTATCAAAGGACGCACACACTGTTGCATCTGGTCTTTGAGCATGAATCAATATCTGATCGGTAAAGCTGTATTTAAACATGTAGCACGTTGTATCAAGAAATTTCATCCAGCTTGTACCATCATGAGTAATCTTTTGTGATGTTTCTTCTAAAAGACTGCTTATATATTCCAATTTATTCAATCATTATCACCTCTTTCCTAACAAAAAAAGACTCAATTATAATCGAGTCCTGATGAAAATATAACTTTTATTTACAGAAAATATTATAAAGATATTTGATAACTTTGCATAAATCTTAGTAAATCATCAATATCCAAAACATGAACGCCGTATACAGATTGTATTACACTTATATCAATTTTATTTCTTTTTTTGTTTTTTGGTAAAGAAAATCAAGACATTTAAATTATTTCCTATAATTAACGTGAAAAATCTTTAACTTCATTTTTCTGGTTATTCAAATATTGTTGAAGTGACATCACACTTTCGTCTGTATCTACTAAATCCTTACCTTCTGTAATCTTTATATAGCCATCTTCATTAAGTTTCAGCCTTCTTGAAGATAAGATAGTACCCCAATGATTAACAACAATATTCTTAGCTAATTCAACCATATTGCCTGATTCATCATTCCTTACTTCATATTTATAGATTCCTTTAGGAAGCAGTTTCTCATCAATTCTTAATGGAGTAAACAGGACTTTATGATTAAAAAGATAATATGTTTCATATTTAAGTTCATTTGGATTAGGTAATGATGGTTTATGACTCTCACGATTATTCATCGTTTCCAGCTGAAACATAATATAGTCAACATAGCATTCACTTATATCTTGATAATTATCATAATGCTCTAAAAAATATTGAATATAACTTTCGTTAAGTAATTGCCTGCACTGAATACAAAACAAATCAACACTATCGTTTTCTTTAACAAGTGATACAAGTTTCTTTAATACATCATTTGATACTTTGGTAAAGCGTATCTTTATGACATCATCATTGAATTTAATATTATGAAGATATTTTTTGTTATCTATGTCTTGAATTGCCTTATTAATCTTTTTACTTTCACCATAGAAATCTACATAATGCCTTTTTCCATTACCCTCTATAACTGCACGAAGCTTCATCGTTCTATCTCTTTCTTTTTAAATCTTGCTTTAAATTTTGAATGCTTTAGTTCAAAGTGATGTTCAAAAATAGATTGACTTCGTTTCTTGAAATCAGCAAAGGCTTTTCCTGAAGTTGTAAAATAATGACCAATATCATATCCATTATGACGATCTGGTGTTGTTCGCCATGTAACAAATTCCTTATGATTGGGCTTATCCTTCATTGCTAAAACAACAGTTCGATTTCCACATGTAAACTCATCAATAACTTCAAATCCAGCATTTCTTTCTGGATATAGTGAACTGATATCAACAGAATCAAGTCCAAGCAGCTGCTTAAACAATGATGGATTGATTCCTATACTTTGACAATGGCTGATATAGTTTTGAAGTCCTTTCAAACATCGAATATCCTCTTTACAGCTATCTTCAATAATGCTCCACATTCCACAATGCTGTTCTATGCTCATGAATTCTAAATGATAATCCTTTTCAAAATATTCTAAGAAATCATCATTCATATCATAGCTCCATTCCAAGATTTCATTGACATTATCTTTGTTGAGTTTAATTTCATTGGTTTCATGACCAATATAGCGAATCATTGTTTCCTGATCGCTGCTCACTCCATAAACAATGACTTCCTTTTCACCCTGTTTATCTTTAACAAAGATATAGGCAGGTTCATAATCATTATATTCACTATTTGACATTTCAAAACACGCTTTACCATAAATACTCCAATTTTCCTTATCCATCAGTTTCCTCCTTCCCTTTTGTTTCTAAAATGAATTCTTCATTATCCACAGTTAAATAATCTATTGCTTTTTCCCTTTCTAAAGAAGAATACTCATTACCTAAATGTGAGATAATGAGTAAGCTTACTTTTCTTAGATGAGAATTTAAACGCAAATCAGAAATTATGCAGTTTAATGTCTCAGCAATATCATCCAATAATGAATGTCTTTCCTGATTGTTCCTCAATGACTTTTTTAAATTCCTTGATTGTTTTATCATCAACTTTTTCCTTTTCAATATAATAAGAATAGCTTAATCCAAAGAAGTGATTTTTATAGTCAGCATAAGCATTTTCAACTGCTCCATGATAATCGTTATAGTCAATAGAATAATCATTCTTATTCAAAACAGTAACTCGATACGTGATATCTTCTGTTTGCTTGCGACTTTGATTGTTGAAAAGAATCATATGTCTTACTCCAAGCATAAGTTTCTTGTCACCGATATCCTCAGAAATCAAGATATCAAAATCTTCAAATTGATTCTCAATGAAAACATATAAAATATCATTCACTGGCAAGCCAGTATGATATGCTAATAATTGATTGTTGATACCTGTTTTCTTACAAAAACGAAGATAGCTATATAAACCTTTACTGACTATTCCAATAACATCTAATGAATGATCAATATAATTCCATAGATAGCCATGCGTATCTATGTTCATGTAATAAAGACTGTAGCCTTCATTTAACTTTGAAATGATGAACGCCTCAATACCTGGTTCAAGATAATAGCTGTATTTCCTCTTGATTTGAATATCCTTGAAAGCAATTGTTTTTTTCTTTTCTTCAGGACGATAGATAAATTTATCAACACCTACTTCAATACCTACAATGTATTTTTCCTCATTATCTTTTTTCTTTGACATGATAAACAGTAAATCAGTAAACATTGTATCCTCACTTAACATTTGCAAAACTTCATCCACTCTTTTATTTACTTCAAATAATTCCATATATTTCTCCTTCATAGCATAAAGAGGGAGTTAATATTACTCCCTCCTCCTTTTATCTTTTTATTTTCTTCATTTTTTAATCTTTCTTACTGCAAGATATACTTTAAGTGCCAATAGCACACTTAAGATCAATAAAATAATATAAATATTATCTATCATGTGATTCACCTTTATCTTGAGATTTCTTCTTTTTGATAAAACAGATACATCCTATACCTGCAATAGTAACACCACATGCATACAATCCAATCATTGAATTATCACCAGTTTTAACCACTGATTTCTTGATTGGTTGATCTTTCATGACAACCTTTTGAATTTTCCCAGTTTCTTCAACTGTAAATGCAATATCTTCAGCAACTTCATAACCATCAGGAGCTGTTATTTCTCTTAATGTATATTGTCCTGCTGGCATTTTTTCAAATAGATGTGGTTTATCAGTTGTTATCCATTCATGAATCACTTTATTGCTTTCATCTATAATCTGTAATTTAGCACCAGGTAATTCCTTACCAGTTACAATATCCTGTTTAGAAATCTCTACTTTAATGACATCGTCAATCATTTCAACCTTTTGTACTTCTGTAGTGTTGTTGACAGTAAAAGTAATATCTGATGCCTTGACATATCCAAGTGGTGCAAGGTCCTCACGAAGTCTATATTTTTCATCAACTAATAATCCTTTGATGATATGAGGTTCATTTGTTGAAGTCCACGTTTCAATAACTTGATTATCTTTATCCAATAAAGTTAACTTAGCACCTTCTAGCTCTTTTCCATTAGTGATATCTTTCTTTGAAATTTCAATTTCAGTTTTTTGATTGATTACATTCATTGAATGAGTGTAAACTGTTTTATCACTGCCATCATAAGATAAATCAATCGTATAGATTGTTTCATCTTTAACATATCCTTCTAATGCCTGCGTTTCCTTTAGTTCATATTGACCTAATGGCAATTCAGAAATATTAATTTCACCAAGTTCATTAGTGACATACAATCCATCTTCACTGATGTCTTTTGAAACTTGTTGACCTTTTTCATAGATTAAAGTATTTCTTCCATCCAAGCTGTAGATATCTTCTTTAGCAGTTAACTGATAAGTGACACCTCCTAATAAATCTTGAGTATCTTTATCTGTCTTGACAAGATGAATTTCACCCATTGGAGCAATATTAGTTACATTGACTTCAACAGTATATAGCTTTGTAGTTGTATCATTTTGTTCAATGACAATATCATGAACTGTTTGAGAAAGAACATAGCCTTCATTTGTTAAGGTTTCCTTTAACTCATAACGACCCATAAACAAATCATCAATGATGATTTGACCATTTTCATCAGTTGTTCCTTTTTCAACTACTTGACCTTTTTTATAAAGAATTGAACCATCAATGGCATTGATAATATCTTCTTTTGCAGTTAATTCATATTCTACACCTTTAAGTGCATCTCCTGTTTCCTTATCTGTCTTAGAAATAATAATCTTTCCTTTAGGCTGAGCATTTTTTACTGCTACTTCTAAAATTGGATCATCATCTTCATCAACATCATAATCATACTGATTAGTTATTGTGAAAGTTAATGGTTCCTCTAATTCAAGGAAGCCTTCCGGTACTTTAATTTCTTCAACAGTATAAGTTCCAGCATCTAGCTGTAAAGGTAAAGTCACTTCACCCTTATCACCAAACAATGCTGTTATTTGATTTTTTGAATTGGTAGTAAAGGTATCAATTTTTTGTCCAAAGACTTTTTGTGTTACATAGTTTCCATCTTGATCTTTGATTTTAAAGCTTGCTGAATTAAGAGTAACTATTTGATTTGTGTCCTTATCCTTTTTCACTAGCTTCACTTGAGAAGTAAATGGACGATTGTTAATATTAACAGTTTTAATTTGTTCAACATCAATATATTCACTATAATCATCTGTTACTGAAATAGTGAAATCTGGTGCTGTTATATAATCCTGAGGTGTTTTTGTTTCCTTAACAAGATAAGTTCCGTATGGCAAGTATCCAGTTGTTGCATAGCCATCCTTATCAGTTGTAATCATGGCATAAGTTTGAGCATTATCCCATCCTACATGATCGACTTCACTTTTTAACCTGAAAGTAAACTCTGCACCCTGTAACCCTTTGACGATACCACTGATACCATCTTTTTCACCACTTTTAAAGACTCTGATTTTTTGTTTATTGACTTCATCAGATGTTTCTGTTTGGATAATAACTTTTGAAATGGTTTGTCCCTGATATTCAAGATTAACATCTATAATATTTTGATTTAGCACTAATGAATCATTGCTTTTTAATTCCTTGATATAATACTTACCTAGATGTAAATCATCCCAAATTAATTTACCATTATCATCAGTTTCTTTTTTAGAAATCAATTCATCTTTATGAAAGTATGTTTTTGTACCTGCTTTATTTTTAATATCTTCTTTTGCATATAAACCATAACTGTTTCCCTTTAAAAAAGCTTCACCAATTAAACTGTCTGTTTTAGATGAATCAATTGACTTTGTTAATTCGATTTTACCTTTAGGTTCTAAATTGACTGGATTTATTGATGTTGTTTCATCTGCTTTAATTGTAAATCCAAATTCTGTAGTATCAATCAAATATCCCGTACCAGCCTGAACTTCAACTGCCTTATACTCACCCACTGGTAATCTGTTTAAAATAATTTTACCTTCATCATTAGTTGTATGAGTTTCATCAAATCCGTTTGGTCCAGTAATACGATAAGTTGTTTCAGGTACTGTTCCGGATTTATCTTCGTTAAACTTTGTTAGTTCTAATTTTCCAAAACGATTAATTTTAATTTTTAATTTAGCTTCCATTGGGTTATCAACTTTGAAACTAGCTACTGCCTGACAGTCTGGGGCGGTATAAACAATACTTGTTCCTGTCTCACCTGCAGGAATATTTTTCTTTAAAGTAATCGTTACTTCATCACTCGTATTTGAATTTCCATTAACTACTAACTGACTGCCTTGAATAGACACATCTAATCCACCATTGTCACTAACAACCATATCTGATAAAACTCCATTTGTATCAGTTAGCTGAATTGTACCATCGAAGTCTACACTTTGACTAGAATTTGCAAATGATGGTAATACATAATACCTGTCAACATCTGCCATAATTTGATTCCATGCTACTTTTGTTGCATTAAAATCTGGTGTTGTATTTGTACGAATATATTTTAAACTGTCATCGTTATGAATAACTCGCCATAATAATCCTTGAGTAATTGCATACCAGTCACGATCTGTTCTTCCTGGTACTTTTGTTCCATAATAAGCAATAACACTTAATTTTTTAGCTGTTTCTTCACTGATTCCAGCATCAGCAAAAGTTCCCTGTGTTACTGTTTTACCACTGTGAAATGCCGTATGATAATCAACACAGAATACCGGTTCCTTATTGACCATAAGATATCCTTCAACGCCATCAGTCTTTTCAGTCACTGGATCAGCCATCTTCCATTCTGGATAAACAATTGAGCTTGTTGTTCCTGTTAAGGCATAAGCATTTGTTGTTAGAGTGCTGATAGCTAACACTGCGCTTGCTGCACCAATCATCAACTTCCTTGATATTTTTTTTATTTTGCTAATCATTTTTCTTCTCCTTCATTTTCAATAAAAAAAGAGAACATTTCTGTCCTCCAAATCTCAATAACATTAAATAATCAGTCACTTAAATAGGGCTGAATATTCTTTTCAATCTGCTGTACATTGTTTTCTTTTTGTACCTGTTTTTCTTCACTGTCCCATGTCATAAATACCACAAATCCAATAAGCAATAACACAATCACTAATTTCTTCATATTTTTCACACTCTTTTCATGTTGCTTCTTTCAACATGATTTTACGTCTTAAGAATATAAAAAACAAATTTACGATTTTATAAAGCTATGCTTATTTCTTTTGACTGGTAAAAGGGAAAGGGGTTCTTAGGGGAAAACCGAGTCACACTTTCAGTCAGAATAGCCCCTTGCCCCTTTCCAAGTGCTTTTCCAACTGTACTATTTTCATAGTCACATGTATAACTCTTAATTACCTAGAATGATTCTTGTTTCTTCTTTTATACCATCCCTCCAGCAATCTGATGATAGTATCACTCTTTTGTTTAGGTGTATATTCCTTTGGAAAATAACAATTGATATCTTCCATTTTTAATGTGATTTTTTCCTTTTGATTAGGCTTTTCCTCAGTCATGATTGAATAGATGACATTTTCATCTAATCTGCCTTTTTTAGACAATTCCTTCATTCTAATTGTCTGTGCATGTGATGGTGTCACTTCATAGTCATCAATCATCTTGACAACATCTTTTTGATTTTCTTTTGAAAGGTAAGATAATTCAACTGCTGGATTCAAGGCAATCTTTTTACCATCATTACGCACTCCATCAACTAGGTCCTTTAATGGCTCGATTAATTCTGTTAAACGAATAAAACGATGAATTTGGTTTTTACTTTCTCCTATTTCTTCAGAAAAAATTTCAATAGATTTCTTATTTTTTAAATGGTTCCCAACTTGGGAACTATTATTTAGTTTAGGTCTACCAGCTTGTCTTTTCATAGCATCAAGCTTCATCTTATATGCCATGCCACGCTCACTGGGTAGAATGTTTTCACGCTGAATATTGGAGTCCACCATGATGATTGTTGCCTGATCGTCTGTTAAATCACGTATGATAGCTGGAATTGTATCCATCTGATTTAATTCAGCTGCTTTCATACGTCGATGACCTGATACCATCTCATAGCCATCTTCATATGGTGAAGGTCTCACTAATGCAGGCATTAAAACACCATTCTCATTTACACTCTCACTTAATTTTATCATATCTTCATCCATTCTTACCTTAAATGGATGATTTTTAAATTCATGAATTTCCTTAATGGATAGATTCATGATTTTCTCTAACTTGTTTTCCTGACGCTGTTCCTCACTCGTAAACAAATCATCGTATGTGGGAATTTGAATGTCTTGAACGTTCTTTTTCGCCATTCAAAAACACCTCCCTTGCAAGCTGTTCATAAGCTCTGGTTGCTGAACCTTTGGGGTCATACTGAAAGATACTTTCCCCAACACCAGTTGATTCAGCTGCCTTGATGCATCGAGGAATTGTTTTATCAAAGATTTTTATATGCTTACCAAAATTCTTATGAATATCCTGAGTTATCTTTTTTGATAGATTTGTTCTTTCATCAGTCATGGTAATTAAAATACCTTCTACCTTCAAATTAGAATTAAGATTACGCTTAACCATACTAATTGAACGCAGTAAATCTGCCATCCCTTCAACACCATAAGGCTCTGCCTGAACAGTAATAATAACCTTGTCTGATGCAGTCAAGGCATTGATAGGAAGATTATCCAATGATGGATTTGTATCAATAATGATATAATCATAATCTTCTTTAATGGTATCAATAAATCTTTTAACAACTGTCTCTCGACACATGGCACTCTCTAATAAAGAATTAATACCAGCAAGTGATATATTAGCTGGTACGATATCAACACCCTCTTTACTATGAAGAATTAACTGTTCAGTATCAATTGATTGATCGTTAATAACTGAGATAATAACATCTTTCATGGATAAAGGATATTCATTCATATTCCTATATCCAAATGCCTTTGTAGAATGCCCCTGTGGGTCTAAATCCATTAATAATACTTTCTTTTGGTGCTTGCTAAGACAGGCACTTAAACTTACAGATGTCATTGTCTTGCCCACACCACCTTTTTGATTTGCAATAGCAATCACTTCTCCCATTGTTCCACCTCTTTTCAAATTTGGGCATAAAAAAAGCGGAATGCAAAAAATTACATTCCACCATCAATAAATATGAAATTGTTATGAAAACTATCCTCCTCTCCTGCTGAAAAACCAGCTATGTATACAGTCACATATATGACTGTTATCTTTCTATTCCTTTATCTTTTTTCTTTTCATAGTTTTTTAAATTTAATCCTTTTGATTTAATATGTTCAAGCATATCTTTTAAATCTTTCTGATTCTCACAAGCAACAATATAATCAAACTCAATTCCGTTACACTTTTGAATAGGATTAACTGTAGAAATCAATCTGCCACCACTTTCCAATACATCATACTTTATAGCTGAAGTCCTATCCTTAATTAGATTTAAATTTCCTTCATAGAATAAGACGAATGGTGGGCAATTAACACTCTTTAAATAATTTGGATATTTATCATCCAGTATTGTAACATGTGGATAATGAACATCTTTTTTTAATCTCATAAACTCATCAATATCAAATTTTTCTCTTGTTGCTAATGAAGAATAAATCTTATCGAAATCTCCATTATATTTTAACGCAAAATAATATAATACTTTTTTCATATCTTCATTCATAATATGTCTCCTTTCAACCAATCAAAAAAAGGAATGCTTTTTAAAACATTCCAAAAAATTAAAATATGAATTTTTCATTGAAAACACACATGTAAATTGCTTTTATCGAGAAATCGCAACTACACCATTTTGACTATTTCAAATTCGTTACTACACCATTTACTACACCATTTTCTGCATCAAAACATGATAATTCTTAATAAATTACGTGAATTTCTTTGATGAAAATGGTGTAATAAAAAAGCAGAAAAACATTGATGTTTTCAATGTTTTTTCTACTTTTCTTTACGTAAGTCTACATATGTTATTCTATTTAACAACGATATTTACAATTTTATTTTTAACCACAATTACTTTAACGATATTTTTACCGTCAGTATGTGCTTTAACGTTTTCTTGTTGGAATGCTAATTCTTTAACAGCTTCATCATCTGCATCTTTAGCAACTTCAATTTTAGCTCTTAATTTACCATTAACTTGGATACCCATTTGAACAGTATCACTAACTAACATTTTTTCATCATATGTTGGCCATGGTTCATAAGCAATTGAATCATTGTGTCCTAATTGTTGCCACATTTCTTCACAGATATGAGGTGCAATACATGAAAGCATTTTAATAAAGTTTTCAGCATATTCTTTATAAACATGTTCAGCTTTATAACATTCATTAATGAAAATCATCATTTGTGAAATAGCTGTATTGAAACCTAATTTTTCAAAATCATCAGTAACTTTTTTAACTGTTTGATGATATACACGATCCAAACTATGATCATTTTCATCAGATAATTTACCAGTTTCAATCATTAAACGATAAACACGGTCTAACCATTTACGAGAACCATCTAATCCATTTGTTGACCAAGGAAGTGATGCTTCAAGTGGTCCCATGAACATTTCGTATAAACGAAGTGAATCTGCACCATGACTAGCAACGATATCATCAGGGTTAACAACGTTACCTCTTGATTTAGACATTTTTTCGTTGTTATCTCCTAAAATCATACCTTGGTGTACTAAACGTTGCCATGGTTCTTTACATTTAACAACACCACAATCATAAAGAACTTTATGCCAGAAACGAGAATATAATAAGTGTAATACCGCATGTTCTGCTCCACCTACATATAAATCAACTGGTAACCATTTATCTAATAATTTTGGATCACAAATTTGTTCACTATTATGTGGATCAATATAACGAATATAATACCAACATGATCCAGCCCATTGAGGCATTGTATTTGTTTCACGACGCCCTTTTTGTCCATCGATTTCTACTTCTAACCAATCTTCACAGTTAGCAAGTGGTGATTCACCACTATCATGAGGTTGGAAATTTTTAGTTGCTGGTAATTCTAGTGGAAGTTCTTCTACAGGAACTGTACGCATTGTACCATCTTCCATATGAACGATAGGAATTGGTTCACCCCAATAACGTTGTCTTGAAAATAACCAATCTCTTAATTTATAAGATACTTTCTTTTGTCCACAATGATGTTCTTGTAACCAATCTACCATTTTATCAATAGCTTCTTGTTTTCCAAGGCCATTTAACCATTCAGAATTGATATGAACACCATCTTCTGTATAAGCTTCTTCTTCGATATTTCCACCTTCTAATACTGGAATGATTTCAATACCAAATTTTTTAGCAAATTCATAGTCACGATCATCATGTGCTGGAACAGCCATGATAGCTCCTGTACCATAACTTGCAAGCACATAATCAGAAATCCAAATTGGAATTTTTTTACCATTTACAGGATTGATAGCATAAGCTCCAGTAAAGACACCTGTTTTATCTTTATTAAGTTCTGTTCTTTCTAAGTCAGATTTACTTGCACAGCTTTCTTTATAAGCTTCAACATCTGCTTTTTGCGCATCTGTTGTAATTTCTTCAACATATGGATGTTCTGGTGCCATAACACAGTATGTTGCTCCAAATAATGTATCACAACGTGTTGTAAAAACAGTAAACACTTTATTTGTTCCATCAATTTTAAAATCAACATTTGCACCAATAGATTTTCCAATCCAATTACGTTGCATTTGTTTTGTTGCTTCTGGCCAATCTAAGTCATCTAAATCAGCTAGTAATCTTTCAGCATATTCAGTAATTTTTAAAACCCATTGACGCATTGGTTTACGGATAACAGGATATCCACCACGTTCACTTTTACCATCAATAACTTCTTCATTAGCAAGAACAGCTTTTAATTCTGGACACCAGTTAACTGGAATTTCATCAATATAAGCTAATCCTTGATCATATAATTTTGTAAAGATCCATTGTGTCCATTTATAATACTCTGGATCACTTGTTGCAATTTCACGATCCCAATCATAAGAAAATCCTAATGATTTAATTTGTTTTCTAAAAACATCAATATTCTTTTTAGTAAATTCAGCAGGATGATGACCTGTTTGAATCGCGAATTGTTCAGCAGGTAATCCAAATGAATCAAATCCCATTGGATGTAATACATTATATCCTTGCATTCTTTTCATTCTTGATACGATATCTGTTGCAGTATATCCTTCAGGATGTCCTACATGTAAACCATTTCCAGATGGATATGGGAACATATCCATACAATAATATTTAGGTTTTGAATCATCATAACAATCTGTTTTAAATGTTTTGTTTTCGTCCCAATATTTTTGCCATTTTGGCTCTATTTTTGTGTGATCGAACGGCATAATTTTTCCTCCTTAAATATAAAAAAGCGTCCTTATCTAAGGACGCCAATTTTAACGCGATACCACCTTAGTTCTAGAATAAAATTCTAGCACCTCAAAACTTTAACGCAGTTCTACGATATTTTTTACTTTATTCAAAAATACATCTCCTAGGCGAGTTCACAAATACTATAATCAGTTTTCACCAACCACTGACTCTCTAAATATAGGGGATTTGCTAGTACTCCTATTCATTGATTTTGCTTTTCTATTATACCACATCACATACTTTATGCAATAAAAAACTTCCTAGCTCTTTAAAGCTTCTATAATTTCTATCTGTTTTACTTTTTTAATTGGGATCAAACAACATAATAATGTTAAAATAAGTACTCCTATAAAAACACCTAAAAGCACATTATTTTGTATAACAAAAAATTCATCCATCAAATCTGAAATACTTTTTTGAATCAACTGATTAGCAAAAATAAATAACTCTTTTAAAACAATCATTGCTTCTATAAATGCTGTGCAGGAAATACCTAGACCTTGACACAAAACAAGAGTTATCATCTGCCGTAATGAAGCCCCCAATGTTTGTAAAATAGCAAAATATTTTTTTCTTTTAATGACCATCAAATATAAAACAACACCTAATAAAAAGCAGGCTGTTACAACTGATAAAGAACTAAAACAATAAAGGATCCATTCAATTTGTTGAAATTTTTCATCGATGCTTGAAGATAATGAACTATTTGCAAGTTTAAATTGATATAAAGGATATTTATTTTTTAAATCTTTTAAAATATTTTTATCTTTTACTTGCAAAAAAGCAGTTTGCCCTACTTCTATTTGATAAAGTTCTTTTAACATTTGACTCATTGCATATTCATTAAAATAAACGGTCTCCATTAAAGTCTTTTTATTTTCAATCCCTACAATTTTAACTTTATAAAAACAAATTCTATTTTGATATTCAAAAAACAAATATACATCTTTATTTATTAAATTCTTCTGATGCGATAAATATAAAAGTTGTTCTTAAGTAGATTTAGATAAAATGATTTCTTGAGCATTTTTTATC
>PPYF01028012.1_pt1 | contig 22826 bp, 23 predicted proteins | sample 1559871 | NCBI WGS metagenome assembly PPYF01 (sample SAMN08240021, study PRJNA423297) | Human gut metagenome, whole genome shotgun sequencing project.
CCCCACAACCCGACAGGCCGAGTCTGGTCCGAAGATGAACTGAGACGAGTAGCCGGCATTGTTGAAAAATATGGCTTGTGGGTCGTTTCCGATGAAATTCACTGCGACTTGATAAGAACCGGCCTGCGCCACATTCCACTGGGAAAAGTCATGCCCGGCTACGACCGCCTCATTACCGCCATGTCCGCCAGCAAGACCTTCAATCTGGCAGGCCTGTCGTTCTCTGACATAATAATCCGCAGCCATGAAGAGAGAAAACGCTTTATCAGACGCGACAAGACACACGGCGCGATAAATCCCCTTTCCGTCGCAGCCCACAAGGCGGCTTACGAGCAGGCGGGAGAATGGCTGGATGAGCTGAAGCTCTACCTTGACGGAAATCTTAAATTTGTCAAAGATTTCATCAGTGAAAACATCCCGACCGCTGTCTTTCAAGTTCCGGACGCGACCTATTTCGCATGGGTGGATTTCCGCAAAACCTTACCCGACGTCAAAGACCTTTCCCTGTTTTTCGCCAACAACGCCGGGGTACTGCTTGAAGGCGGCGACGCTCTCTTCGTAGGCAACGCCGAAGGGTTCGTGCGCCTTAACCTGGCTATGCCGAGGGCTCTCGTAAAAGAGGGGCTTGAGAGGATGGCAGCCGCTATAGAAAGATATAGTCCGGGAACCGATAAAAAGTAAGCCGTCGTCTAAAAAACTGTTTATTAGCTATCTAAGGATCCAAAACTTATTGACTTCAAATTCGTTGCGTGTTAGATTTTTGTTAGAAGATAAAAGTTAAAATTTGTAAAGACCGAAGCGAGGTGATTCAATGATCAATAAAGAAGAACTTATCCTCAGAATAAAAAACGGCTGCAGCACCGTTATTGCCGCCGAAGCCGAACTGACAGATATAGACGCTAAATTCGGCGATGCAGACCACGGATTCACAATGGTCAAGATTTGCAATGCAATCGTCAAGGCGCTGGTTGAAGCAGAGGGTGATATAAAAGAAACATTGGACGATGCGGCCATGGCTGTAATGTCCCTGAACGGAGGCAGCGCAGTCCCTCTGTGGAACACCTGGCTGGACGGCATGCAGGAGGGCGCGCCTGAAGCAGGAGAAATGGACACTGCTCAGCTTAAAACCATGTTTGCCCGCGCCTTTGAAGAACTCGACGACATGTCAGGAGCAAAAGTCGGAGACAAGACTATGATGGACGCTCTCATTCCTGCGACGGAAGCGATTTCTTCATACGGAGGCGATAGCGAAGCCGAGCTCTTTGACGCTGCTGCAAAAGCCGCATGGGACGGCGCTGAAAACAGCAAAAACTTCCCGTCAAAATTCGGCCGTGCTAAGAGCTACGGCGAAAAAACCATCGGCACACCTGATGCTGGCGCGATGTCCATGGCCTACTTTTTCAAGGGCATGGCGCAATAACTGATTTTTGAAAATCTTCTGTTCTAAAGCAGGGCAGAGCAAGAGGGAAAGCCAAGCCGTCAGCTATGCGCAAAGCATCCGAGGTTTTCACTTTCAAGGCTAGGCTCCTCTGAGTTTAATTTCATAATCAACGTAAAGGAGAATTTTTAAAATGATGAAAAAATTTATCAACAGCCCGGAAACCGTAACCGATGAACTGCTGGTAGGCCTCGGCCTGGCCAACAAAGACATTTTAGACGTTGAAGGCCACCTCGTGATCAGCAAAGACCTTGCAAACGCCGACCGCGTTACAGTAGTCACCTACGGAGGTTCCGGACACGAGCCTGCTCAGGCCGGATTCGTAGGAAAAGGCATGCTCGATATTCAGGTAGTGGGCGACATATTCGCCGCTCCGTCGGGACAACTGGTATTTGAGGCCATGCAGAAAGCCGACAAGGGTCACGGCGTACTGCTTCTCACCCTCAACTATGCTGGTGACCAGCTTGCCGGCAAGCAGGCCATGAAGCTGGCAAAGAAAGCCGGCATGAACGTTCGCCAGGTCATCACCGGCGAAGAAATCCAGTATGACCCTAACGGAGAAGACAACCAGAGAGGTCTGGCAGGAGCCGTAGCTCTGTACCACGTAGCGGCAGCGGCAGCGGCGGCAGGAAAAACCCTTGATGAGGTCGCCGACATCGCTCAGAAATACGCAGACAATATGGCTTCCGTAACAGTTAAAGTAACAGACGCCACTCATCCTCAGAACGGCATGTCCTTCGGCGATCTGCAGGATACAGACCTCATGGAAATCGGCGCAGGCCAGCACGGCGAAGGCGGCGGAGTACGCGTTCCTATGCTGAGCTCAAAGGAAACCGTTGCAGCTATCGCCAAGCCTCTGATGGAAAAAATCGGTCTTAAGGCAGGAGACAAAGCGTTTGCAATGATCAACGGCTGCGGCGCGACTACGATGATGGAAATGCTGGTTCTCTACAAAGACACTGTGGAATATCTGAAAGAAAAAGGCGTGGAAGTTGTCGGCAATATGGTCGGCGAAATCCTGACCGTGCAGGAAGCGGGCGGTTTCCAGATGAACCTGGCAAAATGGGACGATGAAATCGAAGCCCTGTGGAACACGCCGGCTCACACACCATCATTCTTTAAGGAGTAATCAAAATGGCAGACAATGTAGGAAACAAGGCGGCAAAGGAATACTATCTCAACGTTCCCGCCGCTCATGAAAGTTTTTATGTCAAAGGCGCATCCCATTGCGACTGGGGAATGAAAAACCGCATGGCCCGCTTATTCAGTCCTAAATCAGGCAACACCGTCATGCTGGCCTTTGACCACGGATACATAATGGGGCCTACCGCAGGTCTTGAACGCATAGACATTGTCATCCCGTCACTGTTCCATTATGTAGATGTTCTGATGGGAACGAGGGGAGTTATTCGCTCCTGCATTTCACCTACCGCCCAGGTGGCCAAATGCGTGCGTGTAACTTATGACTCAACTGTTTTATTCGACGACATGTCTAACGGAGGAGGAATTTCCTGCGATATAGAAAACGCTATCCGCATGAACGCAGACTGTATGGCAGTGCAGACCTTTATCGGTTCAGCCGGAGAATCCCGATCACTTGAGCTTCTGGCAAGAACCGCCGACGCCGGCACACGCTATGGTATTCCGACTTTAGGAGTCGTAGCTGTAGGAAAAGAAATGGAACGTACCGAAAAGTTCTTCCAGCTTGCGACCCGTGTTCTGGCAGAAACAGGAGCTAACATAGTCAAGAGCTATTACTGCGAGGGATTCGAAAGAGTCGCGGCGGCGTGCCCAGTGCCCATAGTCATCGCAGGAGGCAAAAAGCTTCCTGAAATGGAGGCTCTGGAGATGGCTTACAGAGCTATCACAGAAGGCGCTCACGGAGTGGACATGGGAAGAAACATCTTCCAGTCCGATTCTCCTGCCGGAATGGCAGTTGCCATCGGAAAAGTAGTTCACGAGGGCTACACTCCTGCTCAGGCTTACGATGTATACGAGACAATCAAAAATGCAAAATAGCAGCGGCACGCGAAACTGTAACACGCAGAAAGGAGAGATTCATCATGGCAGTAGAATATATGCACATAGGTATTCCTATCACCAACAAGAAACAAGGTATGGTTTACAACGAGGGGGCAAAGTTCTGGGTAAGCAACGTAGACGACTACGAATATAAAATCGAATATCTGAAATTCGAGGAGGGAACTCCGTTCCCTGAGGTTCTGCACAGAAATCCTCACGTTGCCTACAAGGTAGACGATCTGGAAAAATACGTCGCGGAGGCGGACGGCGTCATCGTTGACCCTATGATGGCCAACGAGAAAGACCGTCTCGCTTTCGTGTGGAAAGACGGTGCTATTCTGGAGCTGTACGAAGAAAACTAAAAAATCAAAACTTTAATCGATACGATAAATCCCCGCATAGGCTCTGCGGGGATTTGTTGTTTTTCATATTTTAAGCGCTTTCCTGCAGACGGCTTATTTTGTCCACAGCGTCGGAATTTTTCATCCTGTTTATCGTATCACAAATATCCTGTTCCGTAGTCTCCGGATTGATAATGCACATTCTCAGAACCTTTTTACCTCTCAGCTCCGTAGTGAACACCTGTGCGAATCCGCTTTCGGTGATTTCCTTTGAAATCTCGGCATTTATTCTGTCCGTCTCTTTTTCGGAAAGCGTTCCGTCGGCTATATATCGGAAATTCACGATCCCCAGCTGCGCCGGTGATACGATTTCCCAGCCTTTACTTTCACGAATCAATTTTTCTGCAAGCTCCGCCATGTGGCAGCCATATTCGATGGTTCGACCCATTTCAGCCTTTCCAAGAACTTGCAAAGTAAGCCACAGCTTTAAACCTTGCGCCGTACGAGTCAACTCAGGCCCCAAGTCCCAGAATTCAACATTGTCCTCCGAAGTTTCCGCGTCTTTCAAATATTCAGGATGAGCAGCAAAGCTCTGAACAAGGCGTGATTTATCACGCACCAAAACGACGCTGCAACTGTAAGTCTGCCTCATCCATTTATGCGCATCCCAGCTCAAGCTGTCCGAAAGCTCGATTCCCGATAATTTTTTCCTGTATTTATCGGAAAGCAGGGCGGAAGCCCCAAAAGCGCCGTTGACGTGCATCCACATATCGTACTCCCTGCACAGCGCGGCAATACCCAAAAGCGGATCGACGCTTCCCGTATTTCCATATCTTTCAGCGATTCAGAGGTGCCTTTTTCCGCCAAACGGCACACGGGATATTTTTCAATGTTATTATAAAAGTCGACTGCCTGCGACGTAAACTCTCTCACCAACGCACCGATTTGTTCGTTCTGCTCTCTTAGTTCTTTACGCATAGCATTTCCCTCCTTGATTTTCTCTAAAAACAATGTTACTATGAAATTTAATGATTGTAAAATTCATGGTTTTTATAAATACGTTCAAAATTTTTGAACTATAGACGAAGCGCCGCTGGGAATAAAACATCGTTGGAAATCAGAACTTTATGAGGAGGGAAACATCATGGAGATAAGAAACCTTATAACTTTTGTCCGCATTGCTGAGTTGCAAAATTTTTCAAAGACAGCAAAACAGCTGGGCTATTCTCAGTCTGCCGTCACCATGCAGATAAAACAGCTTGAATCCGAGCTGCGCGTTCAGCTATTTGAGCGAATCTGAAAGCAGGTAAAATTGACGCAAGCCGGGGAAAGGCTCTTGCCTTACGCCCTTGAAATACTTAATTCCGTCGAAAAGGCCGAAAACATCGCGCAGGAGCCAGATCAGATCTCGGGAACCCTGCGTATCGGCACGTGCGAATCTTACGTTATCAGTATTCTTCCCCCTGTCGTCATGGAGTTCAGCGAGCTTTGCCCCCGCGTCGAAATCAGCACTCACACCGCTTCTACGCCCGATTTATTCAACATGCTCAGACAAAATGATGTCGACGTCTTGTATTTTCTTGACGAAAAATTCTATTTCCCGGAGTGGGTCAAGGTTTCGGAAAAGCCGCAGAAAATATCTTTTATCGCTTCGGCCGACTCCCCCTTGGCAGATCAAAAGCAGATTCCCCTCGAACAGCTGCTCAAAGAGCCTCTTTGCCTTACAGAACGTGGTATAAGCTACCGCTACGCTGTGGAACAATTGTTGGCAGCTAAGGGATATGAACTTCACCCTTTCTGGGAGGTCGGAAACACGGACGTTATCACAGAATTTCTCCTGAAAAACAAAGCGATTTCGTTTCTGCCCGAATACGTCGTGAGCGATTACATAGAGAACGGCAAGCTCACAATTTTAGATACGGAATGTGATGAAATCACCATGTGGGGTCAGCTCGTATATCATAAAAACAAATGCGTCACTCCGCAGATGAACCTCTTTCTGGAGCTATTGCTTAAGCATATCGGAAAATGAAATCGCGTAGCAGCATAGTGAAAATAAAAAGCACCCTCGTACCGAGGGTGCTTTACTTTATTTTATATTACCAAAAGTTTAACATTATAAATCTGCTTGGTCGTCCGGAATTGTTATGAATTTTTCTACCGCTATCTAAAGCATAGCCGCTTTCTTCCAATTTTGAAACAATAGAATACATATTTTTGAATAAATAAAAAAACGCTTTTCAGCAGTTTATCGCTGAAAAGCGTCACGTATCTCTCTTTCCTTGTAGCTCCTCATTGATATTTTGTTATAAGCAAACTATGAAAGTCTGCAATTATTGAAAAAACAACTCTCTATGCCTGCATGATCCAATTCTCCGGTTTTGCAGCGATTTGCAGTTAAGAGCAATGTTTTGATATCTACAGCCGCGCCCTTTATTCCGGTGCTTCTCTGTAGTCTTTCTAATTGATTAAAATAATTGCCTTTAAAATGTCCGGCTACAAACATGAAATAAAATATATCTATTGTCTCAGGAAATGCTTCCCACCATTTATTTCGGTTAACTTCTGCATCCCGGGTCTGATTTTCTCTGATGTATCGCTCCATTTCATCTGCTTGTGATATCGGCAAGCCATATCCTCCTGAATATGATTTCGTATCAATTATTATGCCGTAATTGGCCTCAAGCCCCTCGCTTTTAGCTTCCTCGCTATAGCATATGCCATCCGGTTTTCTGCTTCCTCCAAGATGTGTTCCCTGGTATCCGCATTCTTCAACAAGCAGCTGAAGTGTTTTCATCTCAAATAATCTATTTTGGGTTGAATCATAAGCCAAATCTATCAATGCCAAATATTCATGCGACAGATGCGTAAGGGCATTTCTTACTTCTTCTTTTATCTCCGTCAAATCAGAACATGTTAAGTTCTGATTTAACGGTAATGTGAAGTCGTTTATACTGTCACACCAGTAAAATTCATTTTCATCGGCTATAATGTTAAGCCCAATGTTAATCAGTCCATTGACATCATCTAAAATTGTATCTATGCTGGCTTCAATCCCTTTCATTTCAAGATAATCCTGTACTTCTTCGGCACACACGCCTCCGTCTCTTTCTGATATTATTTTTAAAATAAAAGCTCTTCGTGTACGCAAAAATTCTCTGTCCCTCCCCTTTGTTGCCAGCATTTCAAAGCAAACATTTTTATGAATTCTGCTGTGTCGGCTACGCCCGTTGACTCTGTTCAACGCAGCTATGCCCTCTGCGGTAATCACGTATGCCTGACCTATAGTTTCTGTATATTCATTACCTCCGATTTTAACGGTTATTTCCTTAGGGATCTGTTCTGCAAGACCTAATTTTATCAGCCATTTTGCAATCATCCTTGCATATTTATCTGATGAACCATCCCAATCGGTTTTCATTTTATTTTTTTCTTTTTTTGTTTCTTCTCTTGCAAGGGATCTTATCAATATGTTTTGCGGCAGGCTTGTAAACCCGTCTTCTCCGACAAATCCCAAGTTTTTTCCTATCTCAAATTTTGTCAAATGCGTGTCTTCGGTTTCTCATAATTGTATTTTACAAAGCCTAAAGCATGAGCCCACCTTACGAAATTATCAGCCGGCCAGTCTCCGATGAAAGGCCTGACCTGTCCGGAAACTGTCGCTTGTATAATTCCGTTACAACGAGCGGCGCTTCTCGGTGTAAAAGATGTGCCGACTAAATCAGAATATGAGATGTTCAATGGCTCCTCATTCAACGCTTTAAGCAATCTGTTTCTTCCATCACGTTCTTCAACTAATTCCGGAATAGTCCTTTTTAATAACCTATTATGTACATCTGAGTTCTTATCAAATACAGCGACAACATCACATAGACTTCTGAAATCGCTAGGATCCTGAACCCAGCCAAAGGTTCTGAACCTGGTAATCTGAGTAGGTATCACATTTATCATATCGTCCCGGTGAAATTCTTAATAATTGAGAATTAAGACTTCATCGCTTCCTCCTCTCTTTGTATTGTAGCTTGAGTTCGCATAACTATTATTCAGATGAATAACATTATACGCTCTGCTCCATTCTGACAAAATCTCATTCATTTGACCTTTGTGAGACAGAACATTGGACAGCGCAAATTTAATATTGCGTTCGTTCAATCCGTCAAGCAGTTTATACAGCTGCCGTTCCTCCTCTTCACCCCAATCTTTAAAACCTCTGTTGCCGTCGTTATAACTTCCGGTAGTAATCAAATACGGCGGATCACAATATACAAAATCCTGCGTACCTAATCCTGACAAATCTATATCGCCAAAATCCTGATTGCAAAAGACTATATCTTTGCTTTTTAATTTATTAACGAATGAAATAAGACTCGCTCTCATTTTATCAGAAAATTGACTTCTGTTTCTTCCGAAGGGGTTGTTATATTCGTGCCTATTGTTGAACCTAAACTGATAATTAAACGAATAACATGCCAAAGTATATAAATCTATAGGGTCCGGAGTTTTGTTATATGCGGCTCTGAAATTCAGGAATCCGGCTTCATTCGTTTTTGACAGGCCATAGGTCTCTATATTCTTATCTATTTTTTTCAAAATCTCATCCAGGTCCAGCGTTTTGAAAGTATTAAACATTTCTATAACTTTTGTATTTATGTCATTACAAATAACTTTATCAGCGTCCACATTAATACCTATATTAGCTCCGCCTGAAAACAAATCGATAAAAGTTCCGATATCTTTAGGAAAATACGGCAGTATCTGAGAAAGCAGTTTATATTTGCCTCCGATATAATTTAATGGGCTCTTGACGAATTTCTTGTTTCTTTCATTATGAATTTTAACTGTACTCGCTTTGTATGAAAATTTTTCTTCTGCAACGTGCTGTATATGTTTCGGAGCAATATCTTTCTTGATGAAAAAGAGATATTCGTATAAAATTTTCTCTTCTTTTGTTATCTTACTTTTATATTTACGATATGGAATATCATATCTCTTATATGTCTGCGGTCTCCCGTATTTTTTCAATATTTTTTCTATTTCGTCAAAAGTCATCAGCCCTTCATTGCTGTAGCTCAAAACGATACTCTCAAAATTAGCTTTTTCAATGATTTCCTCGAAGGCCTTTAAAACTTCTTTCTTTACACAAAACAGCGATTTCTGATCTTCATAATTTCTTATTCCGGTAACTCCCTTTATTTCAGGTGAATCGTATTTGGAAATCGTTTCAAGCAGGTGATAATTTGATACATATTGTCTGGAATTGTACGGCGGGTCTAAATATAAAATATCTCCTTCTATTTCTGAAATCAATTCATTTGCATCTTTATTGTAGCATCTGTTTTTGCGTCCGTTATTCTCCACATCAAGGCGGATCATTTCAAAATCCTTATATGCCCTTTTGTCCCATTCTTTCAAGTATGCTCCGTATGTTCCTGTTATATTTGAGACATACGGAACGCCTTCCACAAGGCCTGCAAGTAAATAATAATACTCTTCTTCTGTTATTAAATTCTCATGCTTCCATGATTCGATGGTCTGCCGGATAAAATCAATTCTTACTGCATTTTTTAATGATACATACATTCGGCTGCAATCTTTGCCTGGCGCATAATTACGCGATATAAAGTAATCATCTTCTATATTGTTACACGGCGTTTCTTCCAAAAACCTAAACGGATCCTGTATGCCGATAGTTTTCAATTTGTCAAATGTCGGCCGCATATTATTTTCAATCGTAGCCTTTTGTATCACATAAGAAAAATACAAAAAATCATTAGATATTATTTCGTATCTATGTTTGAAATGTTTTGCTACAGAAGCGGTCCCGGAAAAAAGATCACAGAACACCTGCTCTTTTCCTGTTGTATTCTCGTTGATTACGCTTTCTATATTGTCTAATAATGCTAATTTACTGCCTATATATCTCATATTCTTTCTCCGCGCATCCCATAACATCCTTTTTAATAGTATCATCTTTTTTGCTGAAACGCAATGCCTTTAACTGTTTGTTCCAGCGGAAAATCTGCAAAACAAAAAAGCCCCGTAAAACGGGGCTTTTTGCTTATAGTTTTGATTATAGTCTTTACTATCTCTTCGGCATCTGAAATTAACGTTTTGAGAACTGGCTTGCTCTTCTGGCTTTTTTCAGGCCGTATTTCTTTCTTTCTTTCATTCTTGAGTCTCTTGTCAAAAAGCCAGCAGCCTTGAGCGGAGCTCTGTAGCTTTCCTTATCAGCCACGCAGAGAGCCCTTGAGATTCCGTGTCTCAGCGCGCCTGCCTGACCTGTGAAACCTCCTCCGTTTACAGTTGCGACAACATCGTATTTGCCCTCGCAACCTGCAACTTCAAAAGGTCTTCTCACTTCTCTCTTAACGATCTCTGTTCCGAAGTAATTGTCTAAATCTCTCTTGTTGACAGTTATTTTTCCAGTTCCAGGGATTAGTCTAACTCTAGCAACTGAACTTTTTCTTCTGCCTGTTCCTTGATATTGAATCTTTGCCATTGTCTACTCCCCTTTCCTAGATTTCCCAAGTTTCCGGCTTCTGCGCTGCGTGAGCGTGCTCAGGGCCTGCATAAACCTTTAACTTCTTAAGCATCTGTCTGCCAAGCTTTCCATCAGGAAGCATGCCCTTTACGGCATGTCTGATGATTTCCTCAGGCTTTCTTGCCTGAAGCTTTTCAAACGTAGTCTCTCTGAGACCGCCAGGATATCCTGTATGTCTCTTGTAGATCTTTTCTTTTCTCTTTTTGCCTGTAACTTCCACCTTTTCAGCGTTGATGACGATTACGTAATCTCCGCAGTCAACGTGTGGAGTATAGGTCGGTTTTTTCTTGCCTCTCAGAATAGAAGCAACTTCGGAAGCCATTCTTCCGAGCGTCTTGCCTTCGGCGTCTACAACGTACCATTTACGTTCAACTTCCGCAGGCTTTGCGATGAATGATTTCATTTTTCTCCCTTTCTACCTACTTGATTCAGAGCAACTGCTGCGCGGCTTCTGCAGCTCTGCAAAATCACTGCTGCTGAACGGTTTCGGCTTTGTCTACTTGGATTCTTATACAACGTCTTGCGGTTCGTTTTAAAGAATCGTTTTCGATATACTAAAACTTTTTAGTTTTGGGGCTGACGGACGGAGTCCCATCCTGCTCCCATGCGCACATAAACGTGCTTTTATATTATATAAGCAGATCGTTGTAAAATCAAGGCTTTTTTGTTATATGCGCGCTGTAATTTCAATATTTTTATGATTTTTGCACAAAATCGTATTTTTTGCGGTATTTTTGCGGCATTTTCTGCGTGCCACAGGCGAAAATTTACTTCTTCCATGGCCTCGCCAGTCTGAACAAAAGTGACCTCATCTGTCTGAACAAAAGCTTCCTTCCCGCGAGCCTGGATAAAATTTTCAAATTTATAGACGCATGCAAAAAAACGGTTTATAATACTCTTAACATTTTGAGTTTAAAATTATCTGACTTGTTATCTGACTTGCGAGCAAGCCGGGTTCTCGGCCGCTGCAGTATAAAACCAGATGAAAACCAGGATAAAATCAGGAGGTAGACATGAAAGCATTACTGTTAAACGGAAGCCCCCGCAAGGGAAATATCCATACAGCTTTGGAATCGCTGAAAAAAGGCTTTTCCAATATCGACGGGCTCAGCGTATCGCAGATAGACGCCACAAAAGTCAAAGTATCCTGCTGCATCGCCTGCGAACAGTGCGGAAAGACCAAAGGCTGCGTATTCAAGGATGACACTAACAAAATCTTGGACGAAATAATCGACGCGGACATTTTAGTGTTTGCCACGCCTGTATACTGGTGGGGCATCAGCGCCCAGCTAAAAGTCATAATAGACAAATTTTACTGCCGTCAGGAAAGCCTGAAAGCTTCGGGAAAGCAGGTCGGACTGATAATAACGGGACAGCTTCCTGCAGACGATGTTCAATATCAGCTGATTTCTAGGCAAATTGAATGTATATCAGATTTCCTCGGCTGGAAGCTCGTTTTCTGCAAGGCATATTCTGCCTATGACGCCGACGATCTGGCAAAGAACACGGACGCCCTTTCAGAGATAGAGCAGCTCTGGAAAGAAATTAGATAAAATTCCGGCATCACCGCCAGAATTGTCATCACCGCCATAGCTAGCATCACCGCCAGAACCGGCGTACAACGCTAAAGATTTACAAAACATAAAAATCCCGGAGTCAGCATAGCTTTTGATGCAGCCTGTCAATCGTCAAATCTGAAGTTCCAACGATTGGCATGCCTTCTCAGACTTCTGGGATTTTTATAAAGTGTGTGAATATGAAATTTTTATCAATAAAGTTTATTGATATCTTGTGTATAAAATTTGCGGCAGGTGGAGACTACGCTTGCACCGATGCCGCTTACGCCAGCGCCGCTTAAACCGGCTGGAGCAAAGCCCTTTTGAAGCTGGAAGCGCCGATAATCAGCCAAGAGCTACGTCAAGAATCATCATGAGGACGAAGCCCACCGCAAAAAACAGCGTTCCGGCATGGGAATGTTCTCCCTCGGACATCTCAGGGATAAGTTCTTCGACCACCACGTAGATCATCGCGCCGGCCGCAAAGCTGAGCAGATACGGCAGCAGCGGCGTCACCAGGCCGGCGGCCAGTATGGTGAGCATTGCTCCGACCGGCTCTACTACACCCGAAAGACTTCCGTACAGAAACGCCTTTCCCCTGCTCATGCCCTGACTGTAAAGCGGCATCGAAATTATAGCGCCCTCAGGGAAATTCTGAATAGCAATGCCGAGAGAAAGCGCCATCACAGCCGATACCGGCACCAGCGAATCCCCCGACAGCCAGCCGGCGATGACAACTCCTACCGCCATACCTTCCGGCAGGTTATGCAGCGTGACGGCAAGCACCAGCATGGAAGACTTCTTCATACTGCATTTAGGCCCCTCCGCCTCACAGCTGTTCATATGCATGTGCGGCACGCTCCTATCCAGTATCAGCAGGAACAGTATGCCTATCCAAAATCCGACTGCCGCCGGTATAAAGGCCAGCTTGCCCATATCTTCCGCATGGTTCATGGCCGGGATCAGCAGACTCCAGACGGAAGCCGCCGTCATCACTCCTGCAGCAAATCCTGTAAGAGCTCTCTGCACCTGCCTGTTCATCTCTCCTTTGGCAAAAAACACCATTGACGAGCCTAAAACGGTACCCAAAAACGGAATCATCACTCCCTGAAATGCTTCTATACTCATTCAATTCTCCTAAACATCAAACGTCTTGATTAAAAGTCTCAGTTAAACGTCTTGTTGAACATCTTAATCCAGCGTTTTAATCAAATGTCTCAGATCAACAACATTCTGTCATTGGCAAACTCCTCTCCCGTTGATGTTTCAAACTTTTCGAGCAAGTCAGCTACTTTCAGCTTTTCCTTTTCTTCTCCGGAAACATCATATATGATTTTGCCGTCCATCATCATTATCAGCCTGTTGCCGTATTTGATGGCATCCTTCATGTTGTGCGTGATCATTATAGCTGTCAGGCCGTGTTCCTCTATCAGTTCGTCTGTCATCGACAGAACTTTTGCCGCTGTCTTAGGATCAAGAGCTGCTGTGTGCTCGTCGAGCAGCAGCAGATCGGGCTTTTGAATGGTCGCCATGAGAAGAGTGAGCGCCTGACGCTGTCCGCCCGACAAGAGCGAGACCTTAGTCGAAAGGCGATCCTCAAGGCCGAGACCGAAAGGTGCGAGCAACTCTTTATATGTCTGTCTCTCGCTTTTCATCACGCCCCATTTAAGACCTCTGCGCTTTCCTCTGCGCCACGCTATGGCCAGATTTTCCTCTATCCACATGTCGCCGGCCGTGCCCCTCATCGGGTCCTGGAATACTCTGCCTATTCTTTTGGCACGAACATGCTCCGGCTGAGCCGTCACATTTTCGCCGCCTATCTTTATGATACCCGAATCTATCGGAAATGAACCGGAAATCGCATTGAGCATCGTAGATTTTCCCGCGCCGTTTCCGCCTATTACAGTTATGAACTCGCCTTCTTTTACGGTGAGGTCAACTCCGCGCAGAGCGATTTTTTCGTTGGCGGAGCCTCTGTTGAATGTCTTGCTTACGTCTTTTAACACCAGCATTTATTCCACCCCCTCGTATTTTTTAAGGTTTGCTCTGGTACGTTTTTTCTCTCCCGTATATTCCTTGGCTACAGGAATTGAGAGTGCCGCGATGACCAGCAGGGCGGTCAGCAGCTTAAGATTGTTCGGATTGAATCCCAGGAGCAGAACGATGGCTATTATCACTCTGTACAGAATACTTCCCAGGAATACGGAAAGCAGGCGCACTTTAAACGAACCTTTTCTTCCGAGAAGCACTTCTCCGATGATTATGGAAGCCAGGCCTATGACTATGGTTCCTGTTCCCATACCCACGTCTCCGTATCTTTGTATCTGTGCAACGAGGGCTCCGGAAAGAGCTACAAAGCCGTTGGCGATCACAAGGCCTATGATTTTCATCATTTCAGTGTTGCCGCCCTGAGCTTTTACCATGGCTTCATTGATGCCCGTAGCTCTTATCATGCTTCCCAGCTCCGTTCCGAAAAACCAGTAGAGCAGCGCTATTATCACTATAGCGAGCACAAGGCCCAAAGCTATGTTGGTGGTATCTGCGCTTATGCCGAAAGATCCTGAAATCTTGTCGAGAATGGTCTCGACTTTGCCTTCCCCAAATTGCGTAAGCCCGATGTTGGATTTTCCTCCCATTATCATCAGGTTCACCGAATATAGCGCCAGCATGGTCAGAATTCCAGCCAGAATCGCCGGGATCTTCAGCTTGGTATGCAGGATTCCCGTGACCAGCCCTGCCGCCATTCCGCAGGCTATGGCCAGCAGCGTCGAAAGCAGCGGATTCATGCCGGATGAAACCGTGGAAGCTATCAGACACCCGCCGAGGGCGAACGTTCCATCCACCGTCATATCGGGAATATCCAAGATTTTAAAGGTTATGTATACTCCTACTGCCATTATTCCCCATACCAGACCCAGCGACGCCGCATCCGGCAGGTTTTTCAATACATTTGATAAAAAGTCCATTCTCTCTCCTTACATATCAGGCGTATTATACAATATTGCGCAAGGCGGGACCTCCGCTGCGCGGTTCTCAAAGGTTCGTTTTAAGAGCCGCACCTCGTTTAGGTTCCACCTGAAGTTTTATTCGTATATAGTCGCCGCTTCCATGATCTCTTCAGGAATGGTTGTTATTCCGATGGCTTCAGCGACAGCTCCGTTTATGTAGTATTTGAGCTCATCATCGCCGATGTATTCTATAGGCATCTTGCTGATGTCCTCTCCGTCCTCGAGGATTCTTATAGCCTGTCTGGCAGTTCTGGCTCCCAGATCATAGTAATCGAGGGAAATGGAAATGAGTCCGCCGCCCTTTACAGAGCCTGCTTCACCGCAGATCACAGGAATCTTAGCTTCTGTAGCGACCATCGATACCGTTTCCATTCCGGCCACTATCGTGTTGTCTGTAGGAACGTAGATAGCGTCTACTTTGCCTACGAGGGAAGATACCATCTGCTGGATTTCGTTTGATGAAGAAACAGACGCTTCAACTACTTCCAAACCGTATTCTTCCGCCGCTTCCTTGGCCAGTCTCACCTGGATCTCGGAGTTGGACTCGTTGCTGCAGTACAGAACTGCAAAGTTCTTAGCGTCAGGAACAACTTCCTTGAGCAGCTTTATCTGCTGTGCCACAGGCGTTAGATCGGATGTTCCGGAAAGGTTTCTTCCCGGTGCGTCATTGGATTCGATCAGTCCGGAGCCGGCAGGGTCTGTAACTGCGGAAACGAGAATAGGAATATCTTCAGTCTTGCTGGCCGCAGCCTGAGCGGCCGGTGTAGCTATGGCGAAAATCAGATCTTTTTCATCGTTTACCATCGACTCGGCTATGGTCAGGCAGTTTGACTGATCATTGGAAGCGTTCTGATATTCGATTTCTATATTTTCGCCGTCAACGTATCCCATTTCAGCGAGTTCGTCTACGAAGCCTTCGTAAGCTCTGTCGAGGGCGTCATGCTTAACCAGCTGTATAACGCCTATTTTGAAAACTTCTTTTTCTCCTGAGCTTTCTGCTCCTTTGTCGTCGCCTCCGCAGGCGGCCAGTCCCAGCACCATTACCAGCGCCAGCAGCAATACCATAAATTTCTTCATTTTTTCTCTCCTTTAACATGCAGAAAATAAATAAGCTCATCCAGCGCTTTTGCTGATGAGCCTTTTCAACTTTTATTCAAGGAATGTCGGTTCGTGTCACAGGACATCAGCTATGCGGCGGTTTCTGATTTTGGCATTGCAAAAGCGGCGAAGCAGTAAAATACCTTGCCGTATGTAAAGCCGAAATATTCTTTTGCCGGTCTTAGCTTTCTGTTTGACATAACCTTGCTCCTTTTAGTGTTATGGTTATGATACATTATGTGCAGTCTGATGTCAATAGTTATTTTCTGAATTTTCTGAAAATTTAAAAATCAGTCTAAAATCCTTGTTATATCCAGATATCTGTTTAACACACGAAGAATTTCTATGAATTCTTTTCTTATCCTATAAATGACCACATAATCGCCCTAGGGCAAATATCTGTAATCTGTACTAAAGTGACTCTCTCAGAAAGTTTTGCCCCTATCTCAGGGAAATGTTGTATTATTTCAAATTTTTTATATATTTCACTAATCGTTTTTACAGCATAAGCTTCATTATTGTCTGCGATAAAATTACAAACCTCTTTTAGATCTGCTGCAACTAAAGGATTGATCCGCAGTTTCTGCATACTTAATCCTCCATGATTGATTTCAGTTCTTTCAAGCTGAGCCAATCTCCGTCGCCTTTCACGGCTTCTTCTGCTTCTTTCAGCCTCATGAGAAGTTTCTTTTCTGCCTGAATCTTTTCGTAATCTTCTATATCAAGCACTACAAAGCGTCCCCTGCCGTTTTTAGTAAGAAAAACAGGTTCGTCTATCCTGCATTTTTTTAATACTTCATTATAATTTCTCAAATCCGATACAGGTAAAATATTTGCCATATTATCTCCTTTCTCTTAAATGCTGCAAGCTTATTTTTATTATATCAAATTATTCGTAAAATTCAACGTGAAATTTAGCGTCAAAATAACAGTAACCACATAATTCAAGCAAACAAAAACGGCTGTAAAATCCAAATTTGAATTTCACAGCCGCTATTATTCACTGATGTTTAGCCCGCCGACATCTCTGAGGTTTCTCAGAACGCCTTGCCTTTATATTTCTATCATCTGGAATTTCTTTTTGCCTTTTTGGATAAGCAGCTTGCCGTCCTCAAACATGTTCGCAGTCACCTGCATCTTTTTGTCGGTGACTTTTTTGCCGCCGACCGTAAGCCCGCCCTGCTCGATGGTTCTGAAACCCTCGCTGTTGCTAGGCACAAGACCCAGGTCTTTGATGAGAGTTACGACTCCGATGCCTTCCCCCTCGAAGATTTCTCTGTCCATCTTGACGGTCGGGATGTTGGCCATGTCGCCGCCCCCTGCGAAAGCCGCTCTTGCTCCGTCCAAGGCTTTTTTCGCCTCTTCCTCGCCGTGAACAAGCTTGGTCACCTCGTAAGCCAGGATTTCCTTTGCTTTATTTATTTCTGCTCCCTCCAAAGCTGAAAGCCTTTCAACTTCTGCCATAGGCAGGAAAGTAAGCATTCTCAGGCATTTGTTTACATCGGCATCGGCGACATTTCTCCAGTACTGGAAAAACTCATAAGGGCTGGTCTTTTCAGGGTTGAGCCACAGAGCTCCCTTAGCCGTCTTTCCCATCTTGTTGCCCTCGGAGTTGGTCAGAAGCGAGAAAGTCATGCCGTAAACTTCTTTTCCTGTCTTTTTGCGCGTAAGGTCTACGCCGCCTATGATGTTGGACCACTGATCGTTTCCGCCGAACTGTATCTTTACGTCAAAATCGCGGGCCATTACCATGAAATCATAGCTCTGCATGAGCATATAGTTGAGCTCGAACATGGTCAGACCGCCTTCACGCTCCATTCTCTGCTTGAAGCACTCAGCTCTGAGCATCGTATTGATGTTGAAAAGAGATCCTATTTCTCTCAGGAAATCAATGTAGTTGAGAGGTCTGAGCCAGCGTGCGTTGTTGACGGCGATGGCTTTTCCCGGCTCCGGAGTTTTGGTCTCATGTCCCGGAACGAAAACGCCTTCGTTGCCTACGTATTCCCAGTCGTCGTCAAAGTCAAGGAATCTGTCGAACAATTTCTTGAACTGATTGCAGTTATGCTCGATGGTTTCCACGGTCATTATCTGGCGCATATCCGTTCTGCCCGACGGATCTCCCACCATGCCTGTGCCTCCTCCTATGAGGACGACCGGTGTGTGGCCGAATTTCTGCATATACATCATTATTATGACCTGCATGAAATGTCCCACGTGCAGGCAGTCGGCTGTCGGGTCGAATCCTATATAAAACTTTACTTTTTCGTTTTGCAGGAGCTCACGAACTTTTTCTTCGTCGGTGGACTGCTCTATAAAACCTCTTTCTTTCAGCACATCGTAAACATTATCAAATTTGCTGACGTCATCAAGTATAAAATCGAATTTCATCAATATTCTCCTTAAAATTTCTTTCTGTTATAGACCGCGCCTATAGACTGCTGCTACAGGCTGCTTCTATAGACTGCGACGAGCCGTTCGCCTATTTCGTTCCGTACAGCCTGTCTCCGGCGTCTCCCAGCCCAGGGAGTATGTATGCGTTTTCGTTGAGTTTTTCGTCTTTGGCTGCAATATATATATCTACGTCAGGATGGGCGGTCTGCAGGGCTTCGATTCCCTCCGGAGCGGCGATAAGGCACATGAAAACGATGTCTTTTCCGCCTCTCTGCTTGATAAAATCTATCGCGGCTACTGCGCTTCCTCCGGTCGCCAGCATAGGGTCGACTACAAATATTTTTCTCTTTTCAATATCCACCGGCAGCTTGCAGTAATATTCTACCGGCTCATGGGTCTGTGGGTCTCTATATAATCCTATATGGCCTACTTTGGCGTTTGGAACAAGCGCCAGCATGCCGTCGACGAATCCCAGTCCTGCTCTCAAAATCGGCACTATAGCTATGTCCTCGCCTTTGAGCATTTTCATTTTCGCCTTGCACATAGGTGTTTCAATCTCTACTTCTTCCAGCTCCAGATTTCTGGTGGCTTCAAAGCCCATCAGCGTGGCCACTTCTTTGGCCAGTTCCCTGAATTCTTTGACGCTGGTGTCCGTCTTTCTCATCAGAGCTGTCTTGTGTTGAATTAACGGATGATCGAATACGTATACTTTACCCATTTCTTCTTCTCCTCATTTATATATATTTTACATGTTATCCAGCATATCCACTCTGCGCTGGTGACGGCCTCCTTCAAATTCGGCGTCCAGCCATGCGTCGACGATCTGAGCCGCGAGCTCTGGCTTTGTCGTTCTTCCGCCGAGGGCGAGGATATTGGCGTTATTATGCTGTTTTGTCAGCCTGGCCATCTCGACTGATGTGCAGAGTCCGCATCTTATTCCGCGGACTTTATTGGCGGCTATGGAAATTCCGATGCCAGTACCGCAGAGCACTATGCCCAGATCGGCTTTTCCTGAAGCTACGGTCTCTCCGCAGAGTTTTCCGTAAAGAGGATAATCTACCGACTCTTCTGAATCGGTTCCCAGATCAATGATCTCAAGATTCTTCGCAGATTCGGGGGTTTTGGCGGAAAGATGCTCTTTAATAAATTCTTTCAGTTCAAAACCGCCGTGGTCGCTTGCAATGGCAATTTTCATCTCGTTTGTTTCCTCCTTTGTGTACCGGCTTGCCGGGCAGGCTTGCTGAATAGGCCAGCCGGATATGCTCATAGATTCGGAGGGCAGCAGTCGCCGCTCCGTCGTTCAGATCCGTGGCCGTTGCTATATTCTGCGGCGCGCACTGCAAGTCACAGGCACTGCGAGCCTCAGTCGCTGAGAGCTACAGTCACTGAGAGTCTCAGGTTTCATACGTTATTTAAGATTATAGCGCGCACCTCGCATATATATTTCTATTCCACTTCTCTTATGTTATATCCGGCGGACTTGAACATCCTGTTCATCACTGCAAGTCCAACGCCGTCTTCTTTCAGCGCAGCGGCCAGTATCACGTCCACTCCGCTCTTATCAAAAGCTCTCAGCTCCGAAAAAAATTTATGAGCTGCTTCTTCCGGTTTGTCGCTGTCAAATATCAGCACTCCGACTTTCTGGCCGAATTCCACTCTTTCCATCTTTTCAGCGGCTATGGCCAGTCTGACCTTTTCTGCTTCGCCGGAAAAAATTATCATTTCCGCTTTAGGTGCGTAGTGCTTGTATTTCATACCAGGTGCTTTCGGCTTAAAATCACCGTTTACTCCTGCTGCGTCAAGCAGGGAAGGGTTCGGTGACGAGGCACCTGCCGGAGAACCATCTGCCGCCTCCCTGCTGTTGTCTTTGGAAATATGCGGTTTTTGAAGTATCGCCGGATCTATTTCAACTTTTTTGCCAAGAACTTTCTCCAGTTCCTCAGCCGTTATAACTCCGGGGCGCAGGATCACAGGCACAGCTTCTGTCATGTCGACGACGGTCGATTCTATGCCTACTCTGCAGTTTTCTCCCTGAATTACAGCGTCTATCTTGTCATGCAGGTCATCGTAAACATGGGATGCGGCTGTCGGACTCGGATGTCCTGAAAGATTGGCGCTTGGGCCTGCGAGAGGAACGCCTGCGGCTTCTATAAGTCTGATCGCCGTCTCATTGTCCGGCATCCTCACCGCAACTGTATCAAGTCCCCCTGTGGTTATCCTGGAAACCTCCGGCCTGGCAGGAACCACCACGGTAAGCGGTCCGGGCCAAAAGGCTTCTATCAGTTTTTTCATATCCTCAGTTATATGGTCTGTGAGAATCCGCAAATCATCGGCTTTCGCCACGTGGACGATCATCGGATTATCGCTCGGTCTTCCCTTGGCCGCATAAACCTTGCCAACAGCCTCGTCGTTCATGGCGTCTGCCCCAAGGCCGTAGACAGTCTCGGTGGGAAATGCCACTAAGCCGCCATCTCTGAGCAGCTTGGCGGCTTCCGCGATTCCTTGTTCATCTGTTCCGAAAATTCTAGTCTCCATAATTATGTCCCTATTCCTGCACTTTATGTGCTTAAAATTAGAAATTCTTCATCTTCTCGGCCTGGTCGCTGGTGATCAGGCCGTCGATGATCTCGTCGATTTCACCATCTAGAAATCCGTCCAGCTTATAGATAGTCAAGCCGATCCTGTGGTCCGTGACTCGGCCCTGAGGGAAATTATACGTTCTTATTCTTTCGCTTCTGTCGCCGGAGCCGACCTGGCTGCGCCTTTCCGCGCTTATCTCGTCGTTCTGCTCCTGGAGCTTAAGATCGTAAAGTCTCGATCTCAGCACCTTGAAAGCCTTTTCCTTGTTCTTGATCTGGGATTTTTCGTCCTGGCATGTAACTACGAGGCCGGATGGGATATGGGTAAGTCTTACGGCGGAATCTGTGGTGTTTACGCACTGGCCGCCGTTTCCCGATGAACGGTAAACGTCGACGCGGACATCGTTGGGATTTATTTCCACTTCAACGTCGTCGACCTCCGGGAGCACGGCTACTGTGGCGGCCGATGTGTGTATTCTTCCGGAGCTTTCCGTTTCAGGAACTCTCTGTACTCTGTGGGTGCCGCTTTCGTATTTCAGCCTGGAATAGGCTCCTTTGCCTTTGATCAAAACGCTGGCTTCCTTGATTCCTCCGATTCCTGTATCGTTTGAGTCCATGATTTCTGTCTTCCAGCCGCGTCTTTCGGCATATCTCAGATACATGCGCAGCAGATCCTGAGCAAACAGCGCAGCTTCCTCTCCGCCTGTTCCGGCTCTGACTTCGAGAATGACGTTCTTTTCATCGTTAGGATCCTTTGGCAGGAGCAGAATTTTAAGCTCATCTTCCATCTCCGGAATCTTGTCTTCCAGCTCGGAAAGTTCCATCTTAGCCAGTTCCTTGAGTTCATCGTCTCCTGACTCGAGCATTTCCTTTGCTTCTGCGACGCTTTCCTTCGCTTTTTTGTATTCCTTGTATTTATTTACTATAGGTTCCATCTCGCCCATTTCTTTGATGTGTTTCTGCCAAAGGGGCTGATTGTTTATCACGTCTGGGTCTGAAACTTTCATTGAAAGTTCCTCATATTTTTCTAATATGAAATCTAATTTGTCGAACATTTTGCTCTCCTTAAAATAAATCTATTTTTTTCATAACGCGGCTGAATAGCAACTGAATAGCGTCTGCCTCGACGACTAATCCGCGATAGGCTGCTGACAGAGGCAGGCTGACCGCAGCAATTGTCTGGCGGCGGCTGGTCTGTAATATCCTGCCTGCCGCGCCTGGTGACCGGCCGCAATATTTTCTTTGTTCCGAATTGGCTGACCTCATTATCAGCAATGTTGTAAAATTTGCTGATTTTATAAAATTATGCAACATTTCTGCTATTTAGAGCAGTGTTTGCGGCAGTAAAACTGTCTGATGTTGTAAAATTTCTGAATTTTTCAAAATTCTACAACATGATTCAGAAATTATGTTGTATTCTTTTCGATTTTTTTAAAAGTTTACAACATTGCCCTATTTCTGCGGCGATTTGAGACCGCAATCCTCCCGTAATGTTGTAAAATATATGACTTTTGGAGAATTCTACAACATTGATTGGTTATTTATTCTAACGCCCTCCAGTCAAACCTAGTTGCGATTCAATAGCCCTGCCTTTAAAGGTCATATAATATACGGCAAGGCTTGTGGCATTCTGCGACGTCGTTTGTAAGTCATTTGTAATATTAGGTGACATCATTTGCAAGTCATTTGTAATATTGTGGGAAATGTTGTACAATTTTTCGTTTTGACTGGTTTCTGACAACATTTTTTGCTTTTAGGTACGTCGAAACTTGTCGAATCAGCTATCAAAATCAGCTGATGTTGCCATATTTCGCTATATCTGAAAATTTGCCAACATTTTTTTGAAAATATG
>PPYF01602866.1_pt1 | contig 22820 bp, 15 predicted proteins | sample 1559871 | NCBI WGS metagenome assembly PPYF01 (sample SAMN08240021, study PRJNA423297) | Human gut metagenome, whole genome shotgun sequencing project.
ATACCAAACAAATATACGATACAATAAGCATCGTATTATAGAGATTTATAGATGAAAACTCTACCTTAGGAGATCTAGGGTAGAGTTTTTTGTATTTATAGGGTATTCCTATCAGATTATTGAGTATTTTGTCATTTACCGTAAATAGTAAGTGCTGTTGCAACTCTAGGAGCGAGTTTTACAGTTTTTGCGGTAAATTGTTTCAATACCGCAAGCGGTAAGTACTGTTGCAACGCGAAAAATAACTATGCTACTGCAATGGGCTATCAGTTTCAATACCGTAAACGGTAAGTACTGTTGCAACCGTACTAGATTTATTATGCATGGCTGCATATGCAGTTGGCGTTTCAATACCGTAAACGGTAAGTGCTGTTGCAACTGAATAATTGGTGGTGTGATTTCTTAGGATTGGAGGCATGTTTCAATACCGTAAACGGTAAGTGCTGTTGCAACTGACAATTTCCAGATGCACTCTGGCTCGAATGCTAATCAGTTTCAATACCGTAAACGGTAAGTACTGTTGCAACATACAATGAATGGCTTAAACGTTATAATTGGGAGTTTCAATACCGTAAACGGTAAGTACTATTGCAACAGCAGGCCTTACAAATCCAGTATTCATGAGCCTTAAAATTAGGTTTTGGAAAACCTCACACCGCAAGCGGTAAAAACATGGTCTCATTTGATCCACAAGGCCTATGGATATAGATAAATACTGGAGGAAAATGATATTTCCTAAGATACAGTTATTATAAGGTTTTATCAATTTTACGTCAATAACTCAATTCATTTTCCATTCATCATATTTAACAGAAATACAGATAACATCTGTTGAGTTTTTATTTTTACCTCTTGGTAAATGTCTACACATACAATTATAAAGAGCGAGCAGGTTACATTCATAATCTACTCGCTCTTTGTTATTTATCTATCACTATCTAGATTGCCTTTAATCCATAATATATGTCATGTACGGAGCCAATGCCTGTTTATATGCTTTGATTGAAGATGGTTTTGACATATCTGCGCAACCTATATATCCAAAGATAGTCCCTCTATATTCAAAACGAGATATTGGTATTTGCCAAGCATTTCCATTGCATTGTTCATAAAATTCCCAGCTAGATTTTGCGTGCGTCTTAATAATATATGCTTTATGAAATTCTTCCATCGCTTGTTCCACAAGACCTAAGCTTTGATTCGTATCAGCCATGATGTAATAAGAAATAGCCGTCCAAGGATAGTTACCAAACTCTGGCATGCCCATGTCATGCATAAAAGTAGATACATCATCAGAAACAGTTTGCTTATAGCACTCTGCACGCTGTATATCACCAAAATGCATTGCTAAATTAACCATATATTTAACACTTATCTGATACGCATATAAATCATCGAAACAATGGACTTCACGCCATTTCTCCCATAGGGTTGCAATCTCATTCCATAATGATTGATCAATCTCATCCACGTAGAACTTCCACAAAACTTTGGTCCATAACGCAACATCACGCCCAGCATAGCAATAATCCTTTTTGTGGATATGTTGTTTCAACAATATAGACGTCTGCCGTTCGTAATCAAATTCACTAAGCGTAATATTCAGACACAAAGTTTGCAAATATTGCTCATAAACATCTTGGTAATCCATGCTTACACAATATTGTAACAAGGCATAGCGCATAGTGTCCAAATCAAAGGCTTTCGATAGCTCACCCCATTCAGCCATGTAACAATCCTTCTTTATATCATATACCAATGGATTCCATTCTTGTTGCTCAATAATAGCTTTAAAAATATCATCAGCTCCACTACGTCCTGTGAAAGCATATGCTAATGCTCGATACCATTGAGATAATCGTGATATTTTTTTAACATACTCAACTTTCCATGGACTATCTAATGAAAGAGACATATCACCAAACAATTCATCAATTGCATCGAGTATAGGTAATAGGGATCCATACAATTGCGAATTATCAATAATACTTCTACACGCATCCAGCATACAATACACTTTTTTAGTTATAATATCAATTTCTTTTGGTGCTATGAACTTGTGTTCCCCCCAACGACGCTCCGTAGTATAAGGAAGCAAAAAATCTAAATACTCCTTTCGGTATCTGATTTTGGGTGCAACTCTATAAATAATTTTTCTTTAGATAAACGCTTAATAATATTATCCATCATAGGACCGGTCAATCGGTCTTGCACATATTCCTCAATACTATCTCCATCGTATGCACTCCAATTATCTTGAAATAAGTCTGTTTTACTATGAGCATAATAAGATACTAGGATATCCGAACTATGGTTACTTTCATCATATACAGGAATAAAATTATCTACAAGCAATATATCTGGGTACAAATAATCATGCATGCTAGACGGATTTAAACACATATACGGGCTTTCACAAATAGCCATCAATGTTTCATCATCACATAATGCGTTTAACTGTTCCGACTCTGTATAACCACGCATACCACGAATCATATACGCCCCCACCGCATCAGCAATAAATAGAAATTCTAAATCAATACTATTCCAAGACATGGCAGTATAGGAATCCGGCAAAGATTTCACATCTAGAATACTAGGAAGTTCAGATGTATTAATGTCATCTAATGCGGTTTGAATAGAAGAAGTTGATATAGGAGCCTTAATTCGTTGGAAATCATCTACTCTATGAAAGGCCCCATCAGGAGCATACAGTAAGGATATAAAATACCGTAACATATGGTCATATGTGTATTGATTTTCCTCAGCGAATCTTTGTTTCTCCTTATCCAATAAAGAGCGTCCTCGTCAAGTCTTATACATAGGATACAAGGTGTAACTACCATTACGAGGTTCAGGCAAGACCGGTTCACCTTGATAGGTACCAAATCGTATGAACTCTAGCACAGAATCAACACATTTTCGTTCTAATTCATCATTCCACTTTCCCTCACCACGAATGACATCCACATAAGCTCGAATGCGTTTACGCTCTAACTTAAGTTCTTGATGCACTAAATCTCGTTTTTCTTTATATTTATTGATTCTGATATGGCGGGTGTATACATTGACTTTATATAATAAACCCAATAAAAATGTTGCTGCTTTCGGATTATTTATGGCTGGAAAAACCGATGTGCGAAGCGTATTAAATAATCCTGTTGTGGTAATTATAAAATGATACATAATGCCGCTCCTTTAAACTATATAACAAAACACAAGCAAATTAATAATCGTTAAGCCTGTAGGGTGAACAATAATTTATATTGCCCGCTAAGGCGGGACTTCATAGGAGGTAAATTTTTATTATTCATTCTAAAAGGAAAATCTATTTATATTTGAAAGGAGGAAAAATTATGACTACACTTTGTTCCAACCCTTCAGGCTTAACTTGTGAGTTTATTATACGAATGATAATAGAAATGAGATAATCAAAAAAACTAGGAACAAAAAGGAGCCTTAGGGTTATCTACATAAGATGTTCCTAAGACTCCTTTCGTGTGGAGGTATATATCATGAACGTTTCACTGCTCTAATATATCTACATATGTTATTTATTCTTTAGTAAAACATTTACTTGTCCCAATCCTTGACTAGACAGTCTGCCAATACCACTATGTTGGCCAAAGAGTGCTAAGATGGTAATGAGTTGATTTTCCTCTGCACTTAACTTAGATAGATTAAAGGCAAAGTTCCCCACAAATCCTGTATACCCTCGATCACGTCCAAAATAAACACGTTTTGTACGACCGTTCCAATCGGATAATATAACACGTTCACAAATTTCTTTAATACGTGGTTTATCCAATGTATCCTCTATATCGCCAGCATTCCATTTATCTACAATAGAGGCAAAGACAAGCTCTGCAGTTGGAAAGGTAATATCTCCATGCGTGCCATTAAATAGGGTAGGCGTTAAGAATTCAAACTCAATTTTGCATGCTGGTTTGGCTTCTAATCGCCATTGTACCAAGTCAAATATATTCTCTTCACGCAGTGGCAATCCAAAAGGCGCTTCACAGTGAACATTGATAATCGTTGCTTGCAACGGACCGATTTGCACACGCATCGATTCTGAAATTTCTGCTAAAATGCACCACAAATCACGGTGCCACACATTGATTCGTAAAAAGAGTATATCTCCCTCTTGAATCACATGATCATGGCGACGTTGCTGGTAATCTAACCTCACTGTGAAGGGCTTTATGCCAGACATATCATGCCAATAGTCGCCTGCCGCTTTATCAATAGAACTAATAAGAGAAAAAACAGCTGCATGAAGGAAACGCCCAGGAAATTCTGGGAGAGAACCTGCATTATGAGATCGTAATGTAAAAATAATAGTTCCTAACATTATTTAGACCATTTTTTTATAAAAGATTCAGGAGGCTCTAATTTAATACGATCCTTAAATCTAGTATCGTTCTTATCACCAACAGGCATCATTGTCATAGCATCATCCCAGCGAGTAACAGGCTCTTTACCATTGGCAATATTCCAATCCATCATAGTTAATAATTCTTTACGCATTTCATCATAGTCTGATAGGTTTCCCCCAAGAGAATCATTTCTATATTTCAAAAAAGCATTTATAAAGGTATCTTTTGAAATATCTGTTTCACCTAACTGCCAAGTATTATTATCAAACAATGTATCGTATCGCTTATCTCTATCCAAGATATGTAAAAAAGAATTTAATTTTATACTACCTAAACCAATTGATTTTCCCTTACCTAATTTATAGGAAATACTTTTATTTTTATCGGTCTCTGTATATAACCGCTCAAGATTTAAAGTTAATAATAATGCACCTAATTCAATATCGCTAAGATTATCAAAATAAATTCTACTTTTAAATGTTATACCGGAATCAATAGGCTGAATATATTTTGAAAGTTTATCTCCCTCCTTAATCGAAGGATTTTTCCAAGAATTCGCTTTTTTTGTCGATTGGTGCCAATATAACTTATATCCTCTAATGGTAGCTTTATCATTATTCCAATTCTCACATGTATCAGCCTTTGAAGTCTGGTTTAAATAAAATTGGTAAGATGTTGGTTTCGGACCCATCAATGGTTGTGGTTTGCTACACTCACACCATTTAGGCTCATTACATAGATGCGCTTCAGAAAAAGATACGCGTCCGGCCCAATCACGAGAACGACCTAAAATACTTTCTGTTAAATCTACAACATCCTTTTGTAGTTCCAATGCTGCTGGCAAATGATTACCAATACTTTTATCATACGGAATACGATAAAAACGGCCATGTCCAAAATGCTGTACCTTACCATTTTCTATCTTATAAAAACAAGGAACTACATAAGTTATATCTGAACAACCTGTATAGCTTTTAGCCACACTCCCTGATTTACAATTCTTATCCACTTTATCGTTGTCTATTTCCAATAGATTTATGGTGTTTCTATCACTATCAAAATTATAGTTATTAATAACCTCTTCTGATATTAATATTCTACCATTAGCAAAATCTCTTGGCTTAAAAATACGCACAAAAGACTTTTTAGTCCCCATTTCTCCAGTATGAATATCTACATAACTATCTTCCCAATCAATACTAGCATTACCATTTTTATGTTTTAGATGAGGATACTTTTCATATTCTAAAGGTTTAAAATCTGAATTCACTACATAAAACTCATGATTTACGGTCTTCATTATAAATCCAGCTTTAGCTTTAGTTTTAGAAGTCCATTTACCATTAACACGACAAGATTTTATCATTTTACTTTGATAATCTGATTTAATATTACCTACTTCTCGATAGAACAAACGACGATCTTCAAAATCACCCACACCAGATTCGCTATTATATGCCTTAAAACCACTGGCAGTAATTATCTTTAATATCTGCTTAATCATACTTTTTAGGCTGCTACCTGGAATGATAGGATTGTCATTACCACCAAAGAACTCTTGATACTCTTCCCCATTTTTCGTAACAACATTACCACCAATAAATAGAGGCGTTTGCGTCAAAATATCTATATCTATATAGCCAGAGTTTTTACCATTAGTTAAAACATGTTGCTTATATAAATCTTTCATATCTTTACCAGAGTCTAGTTCAAAAAACTCTGCAGGAATAACCTGTTCTGGCAAACTTACAAAATTATATGGCAAAGATACTGGTTTAGTAGATTCTTGTCGGTCTTTACTACCATAACGCTGATTTCCTCCATTATTTTTTGCCATACGGGCCTGAGACTCTTTCTTTTTTTCAGCTTGTGTTTTTGCCATTTTACACTTCCTTATCTGCAATCTCAATATACCGATAATCGGTATAGCTTGCTTGATAGTTATCTAAATAACCTATATAGTTACGTGTTGTTAAATAACAATATTTCTTTGATGTAGATACTGGAATGATTTGTGAAAGCTTACGTCCTGTGTCGACTAAATACGTAAAACCGTCTACCCGATTAAATTGGGCATATCCAGCATTATTTTCGCCAATAAGACGAGAGCTAGAGTCTACATAGCTTACAGGTTCACCGGTTTCATCACTAATATAACGATATACTAGTTCACCATGCTGCACGGTGAGTCGTAATTCTTCCACATCATTAAAGATACGCATATCTTGCAAGAACGCCACATCGACATCAGTAGTGCCGTCAGAGAATTGGAATACACCTTGTTTGTAGTATCCCCATTTCACTTCGTGAACTGACCAAGTAATCACAAGGCCATCATGTTTCATAAACTCTTTTGCAGTAGATAACACATTTACTTCAGCTGTGAGGCCACATGTGCCACTAGTTTTTGTATATACGCCTTCATGGCTATTTAATTGCTTACTCATGAGCACCCTCCTTAGCTGAAACTGTATCTTCTTTACACTGATGTAAGGATTGAACTAATGATTCTAAAGTCTCAACTTGACCTGTAATAACCTTACCAGTGCCATCAATTACGTAGCTTTCATCATGATAGCGAATAGTAACAGAATTACCTCTTATACGGCCACAACCGATTGTACGATTAGCACCCATTGTAACTTGACCAGTCATTAAATCCTTCACAAGAAGCATAGCAAGGCCGGCTTCGCTATCACTACAATCTTTAATTCTTATGTGCAAAGGAAATGTTAATTTATCACCTTTTGTATTCCGTAGAGGATGATCAGCAAACAAGGCACCATTCATGACGCCGCCAGTAAATCTATCAACACGAATGCGATGTTGTTCTTCTTGTGTGTAAGCTGTATCAAAATAGACTTCATTTACCAAGACACGCCCCTTATGACTTTTCTTAGTCTTATCATTGCTATAGCCAAAGAGCTTATTAGTCATTGTAGCTCCACGCCCTAGCACATGTAATATGCGTGCACATTGATGACGCAACACACCTTTAACAGATGTACCGGGAATAAATAAAGTTAGTGACTTATCTTCCCAACCAGCCTCAAAAATAGATTTAATAAGAATCGTATCTTCTAAATAGCAATCCATATCAATGATAAGGTCTCTCTTTGCTACCATAGGTGCCTCAGGAATAGTAATCATTGCACCTGATTTACGCAACAACCAAGCCTGTACACTCTCTGGTTTTGTAAAGTCATAATGCTCTAAAGAGATATCTTCACTAGCAATACGGCCGAATCCATTTACCGTACGAGCACCGATAGAAATACCATTTTTCAATAGATTTGCTAATGTTTTAAGAGAGTCTTCAATCATATCGAATTGATTTTGGTGACATTCACGAACGACACAATCGATACGTAATGTACCATAGGCCCCTGATTCAATGATTTCAAAATCATATTTTGCCCCATCTTTGGTAACACCAAGTACATCATCAATACAAATTCCATCACGGACAGAGATATTCGTATTTTCTAATGGAATATCATTAATTTGCAATGCACTTTGTGTGCCTTTATGTTCATCTATAGAGCCAAATAATACATTATCTACATCAGGTTGAATATCTTGAATGGTTTGACGTAATACCCCTGCCAAGGATGTACCAGGAATAAATGGCTGTCCATCATGATAGGTTACCACGATATCATCGACCGTATCATTTAAGATATCATTATAAACGCCAGCTCTAATGATGAGTGGACTTACTAATTTAACAGTACCGGTAAGAGTGTACCGTCCCATTATTTTTGCAGAATTTAACATACGACGGTCCTCCTTACTGAATCTTTCTAATATGTCTAAAGAAATATAACCAGTATTCGTAAGCTAGAATTGTTGAAAATTCCTCTTTATCAATGCCAACCAGATCAACTAATTTTGCAGTGATTTCATAATACGAACCGCTTTTACCAGACTTAGATAAACAAGCATCTAATAATATATCTTTTTTAAATGTAATAATATAATCCATTAAGTTTACATATTTATCGGTTTCACTTGTATACTCATGTTTTATATTGAATGGTTTTAAATTTTTTGCCAATATCTTATCGTCTTTTTGTATTTTGGCTACAAAATCCTTCAGTTTTCTATAACCACTCTTGCGTTCCATGCCTAACTCAAATAGCAAGACAGTAGTAAAATGCTTTGCTTGGCCACCCACATTAAATCCTGGTTTAATATATGTATCTACATCATTAGCAGCACGCAAACGAGCATTTAAAATAACTTGTTTTTCTAATATCTTTCGAGCAAGATCACGTGTCGATTGATGTAAGGAAGTAACCTCAGCCATTTTCGGCGCTTCTAATTTCACCATTTTAAATTGGTTAGGATTCCATAAACGACCTTGACCATAACCTTCTTGTACACGGCTACCCATGCCGTTGTACAAAATATGTTGTAATTTAGTGAGGTCATCTGGTGTCCAACCAGACGCTTTTACTAGCTTAATTACACTACCAGCAGAAGCAGCAGATTCAGAGCTACTACGAACACCCCAAATACTATTAAAGTTTTGCTCTTCTTGATAGGATGCATGTACAGAATCAACGGAAATATCTGAACCAATTTCTTGCACCGCATCACCAATTACGTTAACAATAGATTCATTTCCTAATAACAATGGCGTATGCAATCTAATATACACAGAATTCTCTTTGCTTTTAGGTGCTGGAATCGATGTAATTTCATCAATCTCTACCTCACAATGTCCATATTCTGTATAACGGGAGCGACCAATATAACAGTCTAATTTCTTAGGAAACTGATTAACAAATGCTTCTAATGCAGTTTTAGGGCCCACAACAATACCTACAAAAACTTGATTTGGCTCAAGAAATTCATAGTTAAAAATATTACCGTCTTTACTGCGCCCTTGAATGCGTTCTTTTTCTGAAGAGCGAGACATATGTAATCTAATAGCAGTTTCAATTGGGACTAGGCTGCAATTATTCCCATCCTGAACGATAAACCCTTTAACGCCTTTATAGCCAACTAAATCTTCGCTAATAAAAAGATCAATAACAGAATCATTAGCTTTGGGATGTTTATTTCTTTGCAAACTCAATGGTGCAGGAAATGAAGTGCCTTTCACAGTATCTTTATAAGCAGATACAAAGCGCAAATCACCATAGAATAAGTCCATGAACTCTTGATTCTTATGCGCTTCTTTACCAAGGTTATGGGATTTAATAAAATGAGATGCAAAAACACCACGCAAAATTCGACCATCAATAGAGCCACGTGTAGCAGTTAACACACCCGCTGTGGAAGAACTAGCAATCAACGTTGGGGATTTAACGGTAATTGTAATCTTTACTTGTTCCATAACTTACCCCCTAAAGTTTCTAAATCAAAGGCTTTATCATCAATTGTGCATTCTATGCGACCAAAACCACGGTTACGTTTACCACCGATACCTGTCAAATTACGTACGGCACAGCTTAAGATAAGCCTTTCAGTTTTAGTCATATCATCAATCACAATGTTTCCTTTAAACTCAAGATGTCTATTGAGAACACGGGAATTATGCAAAGTCCCTTCAAGGGCTGTTCCACTATCTTTTTCAATCGATGTATAATACCTCATCGAGGTGTATTCTCCGAGGATACGATCCTTAGTAAATATTTTATTAAGATTCTTATCCGATTGTAGTGCTGCTATATCATTTGCTACCGTATCATAATCTGCAATCGTCAAATTAGAAATAGCTAATTTAGGATTATCCTCTACTAGCTGATCATCAGTACTACGATTAAATAAAATATTTACATCTTCGATTGTGAAAGCATCTAACTTTGATAACTCCATCATCTCTGCCACTTCAAGGGCACTTTCATATAAAACACCACGTACACGTTTAGCAGGTATATAAGGAATACCATACCGATCATGAATGATCGTACTATCTGTATTAACGTCGCCTTGACCAGACATAAGCATCGTTGGCGACAATAATTTAATTGTTAATGTATACATACTTACTCCAATCCAAGCAAAATATAATCCATTAATTCTATAGCATCTATATATGGCGTACGCATTTCGTCATCTACTTTAACCCATAATTTTTCTTTAAAATCTTCCCAGCCAGATACTTCAGGTATAGATTGATTTGTATGTTGCAATTGTTTACAGAATACTGTCCACATGTGTTCATTATCTTGCAATACAGAACGTAATTCTTTTACCTTATTCCGAGCCATCACATGACCATCCTTAAATTGTTGAGTACAATCTAAAAGTTGCCACAAACCCTCGCGTTCATCTTCACAAATTTTACCCTTTTCATATACACGATATGGTCCATAGTGCATATTACCTGTTAAACTGCTATATTCATTGGCAAAGAACTGCTCCAATGTAGGTGCGGTTTCACCATGAAGGAAAGCAAAATCCAGCCAACAAGATTTGCTCACTTTATTATATGTACGCATCTTAGATTTTGCACTATCACACAATTGTTCCGCCATCTGATATCCTCTAAAGAAAGGATATGACGTAGGAATTACCGCAATACCGGCACAAGAATCAATAGATATACCATTGTTATCACTCAACAGTTCTTGCATTAAAAAGTCCGCTGCTTGTACAGCAATACGAGCATTACAAACAAACGTAATATCATCACCACCAACGATGATTGGACGAATTGGTAGCATCTTATCTGTTAACTCAAGATTCTTAGTAAGAACATCGTATTTATCAATAATCCATTGTATTAGAGATTTAAAGCTTTCCAATGTCTTTGTTGCTACCTTTTCAGATAATTCACTCTTTTCTTCTAATCTATTACAGCTAATAAATCTAGCCCCCATATTATTACCATCAATGTGAACGATGGCAATGTCATTAATGCCTGTTTTACTATTTTCAGTCGATTTATTCTGACCTAACTCATCAAACTCAGATGGAAATACCCATTCGATATCCTCGGTGCCAAACAAATCTTTTTTTAGACGTGCATTAGCTGCTTCAAAGGCATTAAATTTAGAGGTAAAAGAGGTGGCTACTAAACGTTCTCCATCCCCAAAATTTATGACTGTATCAGCTGTATCACCGCTATAATCACAAATTGTCGTTAAACCTGTATTAGCAGGACGCAAAATAGGATTTAACGTATATTGATTATTTTTCAATTGCTTAAATAATTGACGTTCATCTATATCTTCAATTGTCACAATACCTGTTGTCACACCGACCTTTAGTCCTGGATATTGAGTCAACACTTGAGATGTAAATGTTTTAATGATACTTTCAATCATATTTGTATGATCATTACCAATAAGAATCAGTGCCTTACCACCACCAATATAGGCAACATATACAGATGCGGGTAGAGATGTAATACTATCACGACGCGTTTTCCAAGATGTAATATCTGCTTCTGATTCCAGTTTTAAGATAACGTCTTTGCACAGTACATCCTCAAACAATCTATCCACAATATATGAAGCTCCAACATTGGCTTTCAGTTTATTGTTTGCAAAGATGTACTTTTGAATAGACTGCACATCAAACAAAATAGCATTTACTTGCATAGGCTCACTCCTTAGCTACAAATAACTATGATTAACGAATATATTTCCGAAATTGGACGAACTGAAAGTTAACCCTTTTTTCGTTTATACCATTATGTGAAAACTCCTCTACCACACGCTCGCTAGTGGCCGCTAATACAGTAATTCCTGCGGCGAGCAGTCTTTCCACTAGAGCATGGCAATAGACAAATTCCCCTTGGCACAATACAGCAGACGGATGCAAGGCAATAATACGACCTGCATATTCTTGAGCGAGGTCCATCACCTCAGAGGATGATGCCTGTGGATCAATACTAGGAAATGGTAAATCTATAACCTCCCCATATTGATGCGCTGCAGCAAGTTGTTCCTGTGACCAATATTGCGACAAATGGTTTGTATGATTAATAAACATAAACACCCCTATTTATTAATATGAATTCATTTATTCTTCATCTAAAATAATAGCAAATACATAAGAAAAAATCACTTATAACATGATGCTGTATTAAAATTTTTTCATTTTAATATTATGTATATAAATATCAATGCTTAGAAAATCATTAAATGATTCCTCTAAGCCTCATTACATTAAGAAATATATTTTGCATCTGTATCTAAAGTAATACTATCATCACTTATATCAGTAAGATATTTTATAAAATTAGTAATCTCTCGTTGAATCCACCGACGCGGTGATAATGCACCAAAATGTTTTTTCGGTGTCGTCATATAATCTTCATAAATTTGAATCCATTTTTTAGTTGATGATTTACTCATAAAACACCCATTTTCCGATATATCAAAATCATTAAATTTGAGCATATGACAATTAAGTACCTTTAAAATAAAGCGATCCATAACCGCTTGCCTAAATAAATCCATCATATCAAACACAAAGCTATCTTTACGATTATTTGTACTGTGCAATACACCAATACGTACATCAAGGCCAGCTGTCACTAAACACGCCCGCACCTCTCTTTCTAAAAAAGAATATCCATAGCTAAGCAATGTATTAACAGGATCCAAACTAGGATTTCGATTTCTACCTGTAAACTCCCAGGGTTCAGATAAAATCGTTTCCCATACAGAAAAATAGGTCTTAGAGGCCAATCCTTCAATACCTCTCACCCCTTCAATCGTTTTAGCTTGATTTATACGCTTTAACAAAGTATATAATGTACTCCGTACAGATGTGTACATGGGCATCTTTCTAGTTTTCTTATATTGATCTAATATTGCAATTTGAGCCTTAATCTTACGATGTACTATATACTTTGCACCCTCTAAAGCAATGCAGTTATCTTGAAAGTATTTTGCTTGCCATAATAATCTAGGTAAAATAGTATGATTATCTCCTAACGTTCCAATTACATTATATTTATAATCTACAAACTGTATCAAAGTTCCTTGCTTAATTAAAGAAAACATAACCTGTGTTGAAATTTGTACTGTTCTCCCCAATACAAGGTTACCAACCATTGCTATAGGTAATGTTCTTATAACTTTATGATTTTGTTCCAAAATTAATAATCCACCAGCTTGACGGATTGATATGCCAGGGGTAATTATATATAAAGTTTCTATCATACAGGGCACCTCATACTACAATTAAATAACTAATATAGATTTCTCTTTTAATGGAATTTCTTTATTACACCATATAGGCGTTTTTGCTGTATCCGAAATAGAGATAACAAGTAACTTTTTATTTACATCATTTCTAGTTAATATTTCTTGATTTCTTATAACTGAATCAATTCGAATATATGTATGTGTACATAGAAATACACTATACTGAATACGATGACAAAAAGACTCTAAATACTTGACAACCTTGTTTCTAACTTTCGTGTTTGAAATATCATAAGAAATCCAATACTGCATAAAGCTCTCCTTCCCTAACCTTTCACAATCTATACCAAAAATAAGATGTTAAATTTAAAGAGCACCCACTTTTATTTATTGAATTCATTATACGAACATTAAGAAAAATAAGATACTCAGAAAAACTAGGACTAAAAAGACCTATCCATATAACATCATACAGATAGGTCTATCGCTTTTTATATTCTGTTCTCACTTTTAAAATAAAACCTTATCACATTCATATACTCATTTTCATTCTATAAACAATTATAATTTCTCCCATAATTAATCAAAAAATTCTTCAAACAAAACTTCTAATGCCGCATCAACGGCTACATCAAAGACTAAGTCTAATAATTCATCCATATTTTCACCTTCTATCATATATCTACTAAACTAAACTAACCATTACCTGTTAAAAACTAAAACCTAATAATACCTAGAAGTTGTAATAATCTTCCCCAATCAGTTTGTGGAGGCATAAAGCTAAACATATACTCACCTACCTTTTATTTAATAAAATATTAACTACAATCTCATAACATAAAACTTATAATTCATAATCTACCTCCCTATGTAACTCACTTCAAAACTACACTCTTAGTATAATTCAATTGTACTAATGCATATACTCATTTTAACTAGGAGCAATTCCTATTACGCTCAGATTATGCATAAGTCCTTTCGACTACATCTTCATCATATGAGATTCATAGCAATTAATATACTCAAGAAAACTAGGATTCAAAAACCTATAAATCTACATAAAAACTAATCATAAATAACCTTCTAAAATCTAAAGTAATTATAATATTTTCTAAATTTTAAATATTTTAATATTAAAGAAATAGCCAGCCCCGCATATACAAGGCTGACTATTTCTTTTCACTTTCATTATTCATTTATATCACTACTATTACCTAAATTATAATATAATAAAAATCGTTATATCAATGAAGTTTATCATTTACATACCTCCTCATTTATAAATTAAAACTATTCAAAAGCTACAAATATACACAGAGTTAATCATCGTCATCAAGTAATGCATCCACTACAACAGTTACTACTACGTCAAATAATAATTCACCCCAAAAACCCATTCTTAGTCATTCCTTTCTATCAAATATTAAAATTAATATTGTATTGTTGATTTACTTAGCATAAACGCTCCTATATAACATTATTATCAAAATTGATAACATACTCACTTAAACCACAGACAAAATATGCGCATCTTATGCTTTAATCTTCATCGTCTAATAACGAATCGACTACGACAGCTACCGCTAGTTCAAGCAATAATTCACCTAATGATCCCATATTTTCACCACCTTTCAAATATATACCATAAAATTATTATCATATGATTTACTTCCGTAACATAAAAATCCTCCTTTGCGGCATCAACCTAAAATTTTAACACCTTAACCAATTAAGATTTAAAACAAACGTCTATCTACTTATACTTTAATTTTCGCTTTCTAAAAAATGATTTGCCACAATTATCGCTACATTAGCTAAAACTTCAACTAATAATGGATTCATAACGCCACCTCCTTTAAGAATATATGTCTTTGCACTATTAATACATTTATATCATATGATCACCTCCTATTATCATTCTACCGCACTCAATGCACAGTATCACATCATAATAACTAGGAACTATAATAGCCTAATGATATTAATCTACATCATTTAACACCGCCTAAAACTATTCTACTTGATTACATACCAAGTATCCTCTCATAATAACTAGGACTATCAGTCTGTATATTGATATATAAAATATCTTCAACTGTCTGTAGAAATATAATACACCTTGTTTAGCAATCAACCACATCAAAAAAACTAAGAAACAAAATGCACCAGCTATATCATTGATATGTACCTATTTTACTGGACAACCAGTAAAGAGGGGACATATCACATATTAAGCTAGTGCATTTTATTTCTTGTTATATATTACTGTTTAACAGGAATTGATCGTAATAGTTTCATACTATACTCCATAGCTGCTTTTAACTCACTTGCGCTTATCAGTTTATATTTATCTATATTTTTAGCATGATTACTTTCATTACGTACTTTTTTAATAGCATAGTAGTATCTTAAGAACTCAAATAATTTTGAAGTATCTTTCTCACTACATTCAACTAAAATTACACCCTTAACTCCATATAAATACTTATTACCTTCCTGATTCAAATAATTATGTGCCACAGCATCATAGTCAATAGATTCAAATAATGTCCTTGTTAGAAAATCATCATATTCAGACTCAAACTGTTTATTCTTAAATGTATTTACGACCTGGTTGCGTATTTTTCTTAATTCCTTTCTATCTAACCTTAAAAGCTCTTCGATATTAATTTTATCTAAATCAACATTTAAATATTTTCTATATTTATCTGTGTCAAACACCTTATCAAATAATGCATTCTTGATATCAATAGGTAAAGAATTAATATGAGTTATATTATTTATGTCTTTATAAAGCTCCCCAATACATCTTATAAAATTTAACAACAATGATAACCTACTAGGTCTAATCCTATAACCACACATAGGTTGCAAAGATTCGAGAGTATTACAACTTACTTCAATCTGCTTATCAATGTAGCATATAAACAAGTCTTTAAGTTCATCTTGATCTAATTGCTGAGTACACAAAGTCTTGTGTTGAGTCTCAACTGATTCAACAAACTCACTGACAACTTCTAATAATCTCTTTCTAATATTTTTTATCTCATTCTTCTCTTTAAAAATAGGATCTTGATTGCGCCAATAATTCATCTCACTAAAAACTTTGAATGCCAACTCTTGACGATCTTTAGTCTTTTCTATTAAGTTAAAATTCAAATCACTATCATCAACTACTTTATCAATTAAGCAGGTTGTAAGAAAGTCAATAAATTTAGCTCCACAATCACCATGCTCTGCATACCACAGATCTATATATTTTTTAATATCTCTATTATATAAATCCTTATTATGTTCTGACTCTATAAAAGCATTAAATACAAATTGATCAATTTTAACTAATCCTGCTTCATACATATACAAAGGTATATATTCCACAAATAAAGTAAGAGCTTGTTGTAAGTAATCGTGTTCTAAACACCACTCAATATAATCTAAGTTTTTTACTAACCTAGGATTACCATCTCTATTGAGCAACTCTTTATAGGTGTTCTTTATTGGCGTATATAAAGTTTTAATAAGTGCATCATCAAGAGATTTTGTTTTAGAAGAATTAAACATATCTTCTAACGAAAACTCTAACTCACTAATTGCCGCCTCAAAAGTTCCTCTACTTGAAATGTTAATTGCATCAGAAAAACTATCCATTGATTGAAATAGATATTTTATAACCTCATCCTTTAAAGTACCTTTATCCCAATATGAATTCAATTTTTTTACACTACCAAATAAATTAAATTCATCAAATCCTGAAACTAAATCCGTTAATTGATAAATATCTCTAATAGAATGTACCGTAACAATCTGAGTTTTAAATACATAGTTTGTGTAAAATATATCTGCAATTTCAATACCAAGATATGTCATAATACGTGCAATGATAAGAAAAATCATTGCTGCATGGCGAGGTCCACCCGTTGTATCAATATATAAGTGAATTTGATCTCCACTAGGAATTGTAGCTTGCAACTTGCTAACTAACTCTGTAATCCGAATAATACTATCTTGTATACTGCTCATATTATCTAAATCAGACCCACAAGAAACGGTCTCAATACATGAATCATCAAATGCAATAGGATTATGGCCTTCTTTTAAGAAAAAAGAACGTATCTGTTTCTTAAATAACTCCAATGAAGTATAGCCTGTAATGTTAATATCATCTTTTTCTATTTTCTTATTATCAATATAAACACGAACATCATCTAGAATTCTCTCTTCTGATGAACCCGAGCTACACATGAGATAAACTTTTTCGAATTTAAAGTCTCTATTCTTTTTCCACTTGGTTTTCAGAATATATTCTAATGCAGATTCATTAGTTCCTAGAATATCCAAATTAGGATTAAAATTAGTCAATTTTTTTTGAAATATTTTTTTCTGCGTTTCCGGGTCATTTATAATCGTACTAATAAATGTCAAATAAATATTATGAACTTGTTTTCCCATAATACTACCTCCCCTGTTCTAAACAAACCTTCACATTATTTTCATTTAAACTATAACAAAAATAATAGAAAAAATCACTATATTTAGAGTATAGAATTTGTTATATTATTCATGATACTTTCATCATATATTATAAAAGGGGATATATATGGCAACGGTAACAAACTATATTAAAAATATGAAAACGATACGCCAGTTCATTAGAAATATCGCATTAGGTGCACATAGTCGTCAAACAGGAAAAAAAATAGGGGCCTCTGGATATCAAAATAATATCTTAAAAACTTTGGGATTAAATAGTGCACAACACGACGATATGATTCGCCGCCTAAAATTTTTTAATCTAGCAGATAAACTACACTCCAATCAAATCGGTCGACGAAAAATTTTTACTATCGAAAAAAATAGTATTCAAAATGGACAAAATTATCTACAAACCTTATATAATCAGTATGCAATAAAAGGAAAACAGGTTTTTGAACTTTTATATTTAATAGATACTCTTGCACAATATCCCAACAGTACAATTAATGATTTAATATCATACTCTAATGAATTGCCATACTTTAGTGAAAATTATGAAAATTGTTGTGAAAGTAATAGTATACCTGTGTTAGATATACAGCAAGTAACACGTCAATTAGACAAATTAATTACATTAGGGATTGTAAAGAAAACAATAGATTCTCAACAACGTGCTAATAGCTATACTCTAACACACTCTATCATTACCGACTTATCGGATGATGAACTAGCTGAATTAGCAAGAGCAATCTTTTTCTATAAAAATATTACCCTATTTTCTAGTGCTGGATATACACTACTAGAAAAGATAAAGGGATTATTATCTACATGTGATTATCGTACTGAACTGGAAACACCATTAGTAGAAAGTTATGAGTCACAATATCTATTCGCCTATAATAATCCTTTACATGTAATTGACGAGTCAATATTACAGATTATTGCATATGCAATTCATGAACATAAAAAAATTAAGATTACACAATATGACGGCAATAAAGTGCCTGTAATCGTTACTCCACTTGCAATTGAATCAGATTATATAGGCAATCGTGATTATTTAATATGTTTATATAAGAATAATAAAGAATCATATCGTATCGACCAGATTCAAGACATAGCTTTATTAAATAATACTAGTGATATCAACAAAGATATATTGACATCAAAATGTAAGTTACGACATCGTTTTGAGCTTCGATTTTACAAAGATACTAATTATGATTTAATTAGAAATCGTTTTCTTAATATATTTAGAAATTTCCCTATAGAGCAACAGACAGATACTATTGAATATGAAGACTTTGTACTTCAAACAAATGATGGGCAGCTTATCGTACCAATTCTCCGTACATTTTTACCTTATATACATATTCGCTCTACTATACCAGTATCGTTATTCACGAGATTTATTAAAGATTTAAACGATACGCAAAAACCATTTCAATTACAAGAAAAAAATAAAGATTCTACAAACAAATATATTAAAGGAACTGAAGAAAGTAGCAAAGAGGCTACATTTGTAGATCCATTACTTAACGAATTATCCTCCATTATTTTTCTCACACAATATCGTATTCAACAAGATTTAATTAATGGTCATACCTATTCAACTGATGATCTTAAATTTATTTGTAAAAATAGGCCTCTACGAAATCCTAATGAACCAGAATTGGAAAACGATATTTTTGAACTATCAATAACAAAAAACTTGATCATAAATGATAATAAAAAACTTTTGCCACTGTTTAAACATCTACCTAAAACTATTATCACAACAGCAGAACATAAATTTATTAAAGATCTCATTATGGATGATCGTGTAAACTGGATGCTTTCACCAATATTACAAACAAAATTAATAGAAGCTACCCAGTCGATAGAAAATACATTACCAGATACATTATGGCATAACAAAACTATTACAACAGATGAATCACTAAACACTATTGAATCATTAACAATTTGCCACAATGCAATCATTAATGAAGAATCTATATTATGTGAGCACAATGGCAAAAATATTGAATTATTACCATATAAACTAGAATACAATGTAGCAACTAATGGATTTAATATACTTGCTTATTCTATAGCAAATCAGACATTTGAATATTATTCTATCAATACATTAAATTCAATTACAGCTATAGAGCCATCTATAAGTATAGATTTAAATTCTAGATACCTAAAAGATTTCGAAAATGAACAATTATCCGCTACATTTGAAATATATGATATAAAAAATGCTATTGATCGCTGTTTCACAGCTTTTACCAATTATGAAATAACTGGTAATGAGATTATACCTAATAGTAATATATATACAATTACTGTTCCATTCAAAACCTATCAACAAAAAGATCTCATAAATCGTTTATTATCACTAGGATCTGCAATTCATGTTAAAGCACCCGATGTCTTAGCAAATCAAATAAATCAAATATTTATAAAAGCTATTGAGCGGCATACCTCTCAATAAAAGTCATTTAAACATAAGATATCAAAAGCCTAATAGCACATATAAATTTATAAAAACTATATGTGCTATTAGGCTCTTTTATTTACTGACTTAATAAACGTAATAACTGTAAACAGTCACTCATACTTTGATATAATTCAGAAGAAGTTGTAAATCGACATAGCGTTTCCTTATTAGCATGATTACTATCATTACGAGCTTTTTTTATATCCGCATAAATATATAAAAATTTTAATATACTAACCAATCGATTTTTATCAATAGTTGGAATAATAACACCTTTTACATCATATGGCGTTACACTAGTAGATTGTGTATCAACCAGTTTTAATACCTCATCAACATATGAGTTAATATCGCTTTCTCTATTTTCATTGATATACAAAATTAGTAAAGTATAATGCTCTGCTTTAAATTCTGTCACTAAAAAATCAAATAATTTCTGACATATTACTAATGCATTCGATAAAGAATTAGAGGTTAACTCTATTAGGCTCTTGGTCATATCAATAATTATATATTTTTCAATTGATTCATCCTTAAAAACATATTTAATAAGATGCTGTCGTAGTGGGACTAGCATATCATTAAATTTAACGATTGATAATGGATTATTCAAAATAGAACTAATAAAAGAAATAAACTCAATTAATGTATACTTATCATCTTTTACATCTGAAGAGAACAAAGAAAAGCTATATTTATTCAAGATATTTTCTATACTTTCTATTAGTTTATTTTGTTCTTTTTCAATCAGTAAATGCCAACTGACTAATGATTGTTTATTATTTGTTAACTCTAATTCTGTAGGTCGCTTATAAAATAGATTCATAAAGTTTATAAGATGCATTTTGATGGTTGGCGCCAATACTTTTTTAGATTTATTACGTAACTGTTTAATTCTTTCACCACGACAATAATTAATTGTATTAAAGGCTAACATTGGAAGAGACCTAATGTCTTTTTTCACATTAACAAACTTAGATCTAGTATTTACACAAGTATAAAAATCATCAAAATCAATCTTCTTTTTATTATTTTTATTCCATCGATTAATAGCTTTTTTTAAAATAGCTTTTTCCTTATCATGCTGTAGCTCACTATAAAACTGAATGAATTCAGCTTCATCAAGTTCTATGATATGGTGATTAATGGTATACAGTGGAATATATTCATTAAATAAAGTTAAGGCTTGTTGTAAATAGCCCTTTTGTAAACACCACTCTACATACGTCAACTCATCTGTTTGTGCAGCTCTATGATTCTTAAGTAATGCATCATAGGAGGCCTCAATCGGCTCTCTTAAAATCTCAATTAGACTATCATCAAACTCCTGATAATCAAAATTATGATTTGTTCGTTGGTTAAGTTCAGATAAACTACGATTCAGTTCAGCAATAGATGTTTCAAAATTCCCACGACTGGATAATTTTATTGCTTCTGAAAAATCATTCATAGCACAGAGCAACCCAGATATAACAGCATTCGATTGACTCTGCTGATGAAAGTAATTACCTAATTTTTTCGCACTACCAAATAAGTTAAATTCTTCAAATCCAGAGATTATATCAAATAAATTATAAATATCTCTAATTCTATGAATTGTAATTTCACTAGGAGTTCCTTGTTTCATACCTGAATAAAATACTTCTGAAACTATAACACCATGATAAGCTAATAATCGGCAAATAACTAATAAAATCATAGCTGCATTACGAGGACCTCCAGATATATCCATATACAGATGCACGGAATCATTTACTCGATTGATTGTACGCATAAAATCGATAATTTGTCGTGATACTTCAATGATACTCTCTTTAACTCGTTGTGTATCTTCTATATCCTCACCGCAACCAATAGGAACAAATGCATCTTTAAACTCATATTGAGTATGCCCCATATGAGTATAAAACGTTTCTATTTGTTTACTAAATACTGCGACAGAAGACATAATTTGGTTATTAAATGTCACATGATCCTCACGAACACCTTTACTACAAAGTGCAAAAATTCGATGTATGGAAAAACTTGAATCCTCTTGCCAATGGCTCCACAGCAAATATTTCAAAGCAGATTCATTCGTTGCAACAATATTATTATATTCCATCGGCATCTCAGGACTCACTATAACCTTTTTCTGAGTGTTATTAACAGGACTCAAAAATGTCAAAAATAAATTATATATCATATTAACACTCCTTCTGGTAATTAGGATTTATCTAGTGTATTTCGATCATTATCAATATTATCAAAATCTTATTCCTCTTTATTTTATCATCTTATTTTCATAAAATCAGAACCACCCGTAAAACGGGTGGTTTGCTCTGACCCTATAAGGGTCTTTCTCTAGTGGTAGCCCTCTAAAGAGGG
>PPYF01470413.1_pt1 | contig 22818 bp, 14 predicted proteins | sample 1559871 | NCBI WGS metagenome assembly PPYF01 (sample SAMN08240021, study PRJNA423297) | Human gut metagenome, whole genome shotgun sequencing project.
TGGCAGATATTACACTTGCTGATTTCGGACGCAAGGAAATCGATTTGGCAGAAAAAGAAATGCCCGGCCTGATGGCTCTACGCGAAAAGTATGGAGAATCCAAACCGTTAAAAGGTGCCCGTATCATGGGATCATTACATATGACCATCCAGACCGCCGTACTGATTGAAACACTGGTTGCATTGGGAGCTGAAGTCCGCTGGTGCTCTTGTAATATATATTCAACACAGGATCATGCTGCTGCTGCGATTGCCGCTTCCGGTGTTGCAGTATTTGCATGGAAAGGCGAGAATCTTGCCGATTACTGGTGGTGCACATTGCAAGCATTGAATTTCCCCGGCGGAAAAGGTCCGAACGTGATTGTAGACGATGGTGGTGACGCTACTATGATGATTCATGTCGGTTATGATGCAGAGAATGATGCTGCCGTATTGGACAAGGAAGTGCATGCGGAAGATGAAATCGAACTGAATGCCATTCTGAAAAAAGTATTGGCTGAGGATAAGACTCGCTGGCATCGTGTGGCTGAGGAAATGCGAGGCGTATCGGAAGAGACAACGACCGGTGTACACCGTTTGTATCAGATGCAGGAAGAAGGCAAATTGCTATTCCCGGCATTTAATGTGAACGATTCGGTTACCAAATCTAAGTTTGATAATCTCTATGGATGTCGTGAGTCACTGGCTGACGGTATCAAGAGAGCGACCGATGTGATGATTGCCGGTAAGGTAGTGGTGGTATGTGGTTACGGTGATGTGGGCAAGGGATGTTCGCATTCAATGCGCTCTTATGGTGCGCGTGTGCTTGTGACGGAAGTCGATCCGATCTGTGCATTACAGGCTGCTATGGAAGGTTTCGAAGTCGTAACGATGGAAGATGCCTGTGCCGAAGGTAATATCTTCGTGACTACTACGGGTAATATCGATATTATTCGCATTGACCACATGGAGAAAATGAAAGATCAGGCGATCGTATGTAACATCGGACACTTCGATAATGAAATCCAGGTGGATGCGTTGAAACATTATCCGGGCATCAAATGTGTAAACATCAAGCCGCAGGTAGACCGCTATTATTTCCCGGATGGTCACAGCATTCTTTTGCTGGCTGACGGTCGTCTGGTGAATCTGGGATGTGCGACAGGCCATCCGTCATTCGTGATGAGTAACTCATTTACCAATCAGACACTGGCTCAGATCGAGTTGTTCAACAAGAAATACGAAGTAAATGTATACCGCTTGCCGAAGCACCTGGATGAAGAAGTGGCTCGCCTGCATCTCGAAAAGATCGGGGTGAAACTGACGAAGCTGACTCCGGAACAGGCCGCTTATATCGGTGTATCGGTAGACGGACCTTATAAGGCTGAACATTATAGATACTAATTTAATTGACAATTGACAGTTGACAAATGACAATGAACAGCTATATGGAACGAGTGATCTGTCGGGCTGTTATTGTTGACCTTCAATTGTCAATTGTCAATTGTCAATTGTCAATTTTATGAAGAAGTTCCTTCCCGACTTAATTGCTATTTTAGCTTTTGTCATTCTTTCTTTTGCTTATTTTTTTCCGGCTGATATCGAAGGTCGTATTCTGTTTCAGCACGATACGGTGGCTGGAGTGGGAGCCGGTCAAGAAGCTCAGGAATATCTTGAACGTACAGGAGAACGTACCCGCTGGACAAACTCTCTTTTTGGTGGTATGCCTACCTATCAGATGTCTCCGAGTTATGATTCTACCAAACTGCTGAAGTGGATAGAAAACATCTATCATTTGTATCTTCCGCCTTATGTGGTGCTGACTTTCATCATGATGCTCGGGTTTTATATCCTTTTGCGGGCATTCGGGCTATCTGTCTGGTTATCTGCTTTAGGGGGGATTATCTGGGCCTTCTCTTCCTATTTCTTTATTCTGATATCGGCAGGACATATCTGGAAATTTGTCACATTGGCTTATATTCCGCCTACGATTGCCGGTATTGTACTGGCTTATCGGAAGAAATATCTGTTGGGAGGGATTGTGACTGCTTTGTTTATCGCGCTTCAGATTCAGTCGAACCATATTCAGATGAGCTACTACTTCATGTTTGTCATCCTGTTTTTTGTAGGAGCTTACTTTGAAGATGCTTATAAGAAGAAGGAACTGCCACATTTTTTCAAGGCAAGTGCCGTTCTGGCATTGGCTGCGGCGATAGGAGTGTGTGCGAACCTCTCCAATCTATACCATACTTATGAGTATAGTAAGGAGACTATGCGCGGAAAGAGTGAACTGAAACAGGAAGGGCCTGCTGCCAATCAGACCAGCAGCGGACTGGACCGTAACTATATAACGAACTGGAGTTATGGAATTGGTGAAACGCTTACTTTGCTGGTTCCGAATGTAAAAGGAGGGGCATCGGTTCCTTTATCCAAGAATGAGACAGCTATGGCAAAAGCGAATCCGATGTATAGTAACATCTATTCGCAGCTGACACAGTATTTTGGCGATCAGCCCATGACTTCCGGACCGGTCTATGTGGGAGCTTTTGTTTTGTTTCTGTTTATATTGGGGTGCTTTATTGTTAAAGGACCGCTGAAATGGGCTTTACTGGGAGCTACCATCTTCTCTATTCTACTTTCGTGGGGAAAGAATTTTATGGGACTTACGGATTTTTTTATCGATTATATACCGATGTATAACAAGTTCCGTGCCGTATCTTCTATCTTAGTTATAGCTGAATTTACGATACCTTTATTAGCGGTCTTTGCCTTAAAAGAAGTGCTGGCTAAACCGGAAATATTAAAGTTGAAAGAAAATCGGACAGGAGTAATTATTACTTTGGTATTGACAGCCGGTGTTTCGCTGATTCTGGCTGTTGCCCCGGGAGTTTTCTTCTCCAGTTATATTCCGGCACAAGAGATGTCGGCTTTACAGCAAGGACTGCCTGCTGAGTATTTATCTCCGATTATTACGAATCTGGCCGAAATGCGTAAGGCGATGCTGACTTCGGATGCATGGCGCAGTTTCTTTATTATAGTAGTAGGATGTTTCTTGTTATTCCTTTATCAGCAGAAAAAGTTGAAGGCTTCTTTTACTATGGCAGGTATCGTGCTTCTGTGTCTGATTGATATGTGGACTGTCAATAAGCGCTATTTGAATGATGAACAATTTGTATCAAAGTCAAGCCAGACAGGAGCATTCGTTAAAACTCAGACGGATGAGATAATTCTTCAGGATACGGCTTTGAATTATCGGGTGTTGAATTTCGTAGGATTTCCCGGCAATACTTTCAATGAAAATAATACCTCATATTGGCATAAGAGTGTGGGTGGTTATCATGCGGCCAAGTTGCGTCGTTATCAGGAAATGATCGATCATCATATAACTCCGGAAATGAAGGATGCCTATCAGGAAGTTGCCGCCGCAGGCGGTGCGATGGATAGTGTGGACGCTTCCAAATTCCGTGTGCTGAATATGCTGAATACGAAGTACTTTATTTTCCCTGCCGGACAGCAAGGACAGACGGTTCCTGTTGAAAACCCTTATGCGTATGGTAACGCTTGGTTTGTGGATAAGGTGCAGTATGTCAATAATGCAAATGAAGAGATTGATGCGCTGAATGATATTCTTCCAACGGAAACAGCAGTGGTTGATGCGAAATTTAAAGATCAGTTGAAGGGTGTGACGAAAGGTTACAAAGACTCCTTATCTACCATTCGTCTGACCAGCTATGAACCGAATCGCCTGGTATATGAAACTTCTTCTGCTAAAGATGGAGTGGCTGTTTTCTCTGAGATTTATTATCCGGGCTGGCAGGCCAAGATTGACGGACAGCCGGTGGATATTGCCCGTGCTGACTATATCTTGCGTGTGATGAATGTCCCCGCAGGCCAGCATACGATTGAGATGTGGTTTGACCCGCAGAGCTTGCATGTTACGGAAAGCATAGCTTATGCGTCACTGGCTTTATTGCTGATCGGGGTGATGATTCTGATTTGGTTCAGCAAGAAGAAGTTAACAACTCCGAAAAAAAAGGAGGCTGAGAACTCTTAAACTTTTTTCTGATCTTGTACTATATTGTACTCTATATACCTTAAGCGGCTCTCTTCATCCCGAAGAGAGCCGCTTATGCATTCACTAAAAAATTATGAAAAACAAACGCTGTTTTGCTGTTAATTGATTTTATATTCCAAAGTTAAGTGGTTCTTTAAACAGAAGAAAAGGAAATCGACAAAGGACGAAGATTTGTCTATTAATATAGTGACATTATAATAATTAAGGCGGAAATCAGGACTGAAAAAGGAAAATATGAACATAAACAGTCGATATATGGATAGTCCCATTTTGTCGCAACCCATTAAATTTGTGCCTGAATATAGAGCGATTATTATGAAAAGACTATTGTTCATTTTTACTTTTTTTTGCCTCCCTGCCATTCATGGAGGCGCACAGAATATTCTGACTCTGGAGAACTGCCTTCGTATAGGGATTGAGAACAATCTCTCTTTACAGGGAAAACGAAAAGCGATGCAGAAAAGTAAGTATGGCATTTCGGAGAATCGGGTGAAGTTGTTGCCGCAAATCAATGGCTTTGCCAACTTTAATGATAATATCGATCCGCCTGTCTCAGTAACAGACGGCTCTTCCTATGGAGTACCTTATAATATCACCCGAACGCTGCAATATGGTGCCAATGCCGGGGTAGAATTGCAGATGCCACTTTATAATCAGACTCTCTATACTTCGATTTCCATAGCAGAGATTGTGGATGAGATGAGCCGGCTTTCGTATGAAAAGGCACGGGAAGATCTGATCTTGCAGATCAGTAAAATGTACTATCTGGGACAGGTCACTGCGGAACAGATTGCATTGATAAAAGCCAATATCACCCGATTGAAAGAACTGAGAAATATCACACAGGCTTTCTTTGATAATGGAATGGCGATGGAAGTTGATCTGAAGCGGGTGAATATTAATCTGGAAAATCTGAAAGTGCAGTATGACAATGCACAGGCGATGATGACACAACAACTTAATATGTTGAAGTATATCATGGATTATCCGGCGGAAAAAGAAATCGGTTTATTGCCGGTAAACACGGACAGTATCGCTACGGTTGCTTTGACCGGGTTGTCGGAAAACCTCTATGAGCTTCAGTTGCTTCAATCACAGGTGCAGCTGGCAGAGCGGCAGAAACGATTGATAAGTAATGGCTATATTCCTTCTCTCAATCTGACGGGAAACTGGAGGTTTGCCGCTTATACTGATGAGGCTTATCATTGGTTTCATTCCGGTCCGTCCAATCATTGGTTCCGTTCTTATGGAGTGGGACTGACTTTGCGTATTCCTATTTTTGATGGTTTGGATAAGAAGTATAAGATCCGGAAAGCAATGATCGATATTGAAACCATGAAACTTTCACGGTTGGATACACAGAAGAATCTGCAAACACAGTATCTGAATGCTGTAAATGACTTGATGAATAACCAGCGGAACTTTAAGAAACAGAAAGACAATTATCTGCTTGCCGAAGAAGTGTATACGGTTACTACCGACCGCTACCGGGAAGGAATCACTTCAATGACTGAAGTTCTGCAGGATGAAATGCGGATGAGCGAGGCACAGAACAACTACATTAGTGCACATTATAATTATCGGGTGACCAACCTGATGTTACTGAAACTAACCGGACAGATCTCATCCCTGTTCAAATAACAGATAACTAATTGAATCATTCATATGGAAACAAAGGAAAATAATACAGTCTCTAGTACGCATCAGGAGAAAGCTAAGAAAATGAGAAAATTACGCCGCTGGCAGATTGTAGTAAGTCTGTTTGGAGTTGCTGTAATTGTTTGGGGAGTAATTGAAATTGTTTTTCTCTTTCTGGGCTATAGGCAGACGGAAACCAGCAATGATGCGCAGATAGAGCAATATGTGTCGCCTGTCAATCTGCGTGCATCGGGCTATATTAATAAGATTTATTTTACGGAACATCAGCAGGTACGCAAAGGTGATACCTTGCTGGTGCTGGACGACCGCGAATATAAAATCCGGGTGATGGAAGCTGAGGCTGCACTGAAGGATGCGCAGGCAGGCGCCACTGTGATAAATGCTACCTTGCAGACTACGCAAACAACTGCATCTGTGTATGATGCGTCTATAGCTGAAATAGAAATCCGGCTGGCAAAATTGGAGAAAGACCGTCAGCGGTATGAAAATCTGGTCAAACGAAATGCGGCGACACCTATCCAGTTGGAACAGATTACAACGGAGTATGAAGCTACCTTTAAGAAGCTGGAAGCAACCAGGCGCCAGCGGGAGGCGGCTCTTTCGGGAGTGAATGAAGTATCTCACCGTCGTGAGAATACGGAAGCTGCCATTCAGCGTGCTACGGCTGCGCTTGAAATGGCACGACTGAATCTATCGTATACGGTTGTACTGGCTCCTTGCGATGGCAAGTTAGGCAGACGTTCTCTGGAAGAAGGGCAGTTTATTACAGCAGGGCAATGCATTACATATATTCTGCCCGATACACAAAAATGGATTATTGCTAATTATAAAGAAACGCAGATAGAGAATCTCCGCATCGGGCAGGAGGTGGCTATCACGGTAGATGCCATCAGCAAGAAAGAATTTGCAGGCAAAGTAACTGCTATATCCGGGGCGACGGGTTCTAAATATTCATTGGTGCCGACTGACAATTCTGCCGGAAACTTTGTGAAAATACAGCAGCGTATCCCTGTCCGTATTGATTTTACGGATTTATCGAAGGAAGACAATGATAAGCTGGCGGCGGGTATGATGGTAGTAGTAAAAGCTAAACTCTGATAACCATGCCTTCGTGTCCTAGAAATTATCCTTTTTACAATTGGGTGCCCAAACCGATAGGTATTATTATCCTGCTGTTCTTTTTCTTGCCGATTCTTTCGGTGGGTGGGGTATATTCCGTGAACAGTACCGAGATGATGAGCGGCTTGGGTATTATTTCCGAGCATATTCAGTTTGCCAATTTTGTGACTTCCATCGGTATGGCGGCATTTGCTCCCTTCTTGTATGAACTGGTTTGTATACGACGGGAGAAACTGATGTGTATCGCAGGTTTTGCACTGATGTATGTATTCAGCTATGTATGTGCCAAAACCGACAGTATCTTTTTGCTGGCACTCTGCAGCCTGCTGACAGGGTTCCTGCGTATGGTACTGATGATGGTCAATCTGTTTACGTTGATCAAATATGCTTTTGGCATGGAGGCAACGCGTAATATTACTCCCGGCATGGAACCGAAAGACGCGACGGGATGGAATAAGCTGGATATCGAAAAATGTGTCAGCCAGCCGGTAGTTTATCTGTTTTTTATGATCCTGGGGCAAATGGGTACGGCGCTAACGGCTTGGCTGGCTTTCGAATACGAATGGAAATATGTATACTATTTTATGATGGGTATTCTGCTGCTTTCCATTCTGATATTGTTCATTACGATGCCTAATCATGGTTTCGCCGGACGTTTCCCCATCAATTTCCGCAAATTCGGCAATGTGACCGCATTTTGCGTATCATTGACGTGCATCACTTATGTGCTGGTTTATGGCAAGGTGCTGGATTGGTATGATGATACCTCTATTTGCTGGGCAACGGCGATCAGTATCCTTTTTGCCGGGATTTTTCTTTATATGGATGTTACCCGGCGGTCTTCCTACTTTATTTTGGGGGCGCTGAGGTTGCGTACCATTCGTATGGGGGCTTTGCTTTATTTACTGCTGATGATTATCAATTCCAGTGCGATGTTTGTCAATGTGTATGCAGGAGTCGGGATGCACCTGGATAATTTACAGAATGCATCGCTGGCAAACTGGTGTATGGTCGGTTATTTTATCGGTGCCTTGATTTCCATCGTATTGGGGTCTAAAGGGGTGCATCTGAAATATCTTTTTGCTCTCGGCTTTTTCTTTCTGGCATTGTCGGCAGGATTCATGTACTTTGAAGTGCAGACAGCCGGACTTTACGAACGAATGAAGTATCCCGTAATTATTCGTACCATTGGAATGATGATTTTATATGCATTGACAGCAGCTTATGCCAATCAGCGGATGCCTTTTAAATATCTTTCGACCTGGATTTGCATTATGCTTACCGTCCGTATGGTACTGGGACCGGGGATCGGAGGGGCTATTTATTCAAATGTACTGCAGGAACGCCAGCAACATTATATTACCCGTTATGCACAAAATGTTGATCTGGTAAACCCCGAAGCTTCTGCTTCGTATACCAATACCGTGCAGGGAATGCAGTATCAGGGAAAGAGTGAAACGGAAGCGCATAACATGGCTGCCATGTCCGTCAAGGGGCGGATACAGGTGCAGGCTACGCTCTCTGCTGTGAAAGAAATGGCGGGGTGGACTATTTATGCAGGCGTTATTTGTATGATTTTTGTGCTCGTAGTGCCTTATCCCAAACGAAAATTGCTAACTTAGTATCGTTTTTCAATAGTAATTTATCAGTGAGTCAGTGTTATGGATACTCAGCAGGAACGTTTATTACAGCTTGACCGTGATCTGAAAAGCGGAAAGAATATATGCAGTTCGGGAGGTGTGCTCAGTTGTTTTCCATCTTCTTTGAAAGAACCTTTTCTGATGCAGGGGCTTGGTTTGGTTGTCTGCCGGCAAGGTAGTTTCCAGTTTTCTCTTGATAATAAGTGCGCTTCTGCCAAGGCGGGTGAAACCTTGTTTATTCATGAAGAATCTTGGTTTCAAGTACTTCAGGAGACCGAAGATGTGGAAATTTTTATTCTTGCCTATCAGATAGAACCGATACGTGATATTATCGGCAACTCGGTGGTTTCCATGTATATGTATTCAAAACTCACTCCGGAACTCTCTTGTGTATGGAATACCGGCGAGGAAGATGAGATTATTAAGTATATGTCTTTGATAGACAGTGTGCTGGAAATGGAGGAGAGTGCGTTTAGCCTTTATGAGCAGAAACTTCTTCTGCTGGCACTGACCTATCGTATTTGTTCGGTCTATAACCGTAAATTGATTAGTGCCGGACAGGAAACAGGCGGGCGGAAAAATGAGATATTTGTCCGTCTCATCCAGTTGATAGAGCAATATTATATGCAGGAAAGGAGTGTGGAATTCTATGCGGATAAACTCTGTCTGTCTCCGAAATACCTTTCGGCTCTTTCCAAAAGCATTTGTGGGTATACGGTGCAGGAACTTGTATTCAAGGCGATTATCCGTAAGTGTATCTCTTTATTGAAGAATACGCAAAAAAATATTCAGGAGATTTCCAATGAATTCGGCTTCCCCAATGCTTCTTATTTTGGCACATTCTTCAAGAAGCAAATGGGGATGTCGCCGCAGCAATATCGAAGGAATCTTTAATCGAAATTACTCTTTTTCTCCATAAGCCAGATCGCCTGCGTCGCCCAGCCCCGGTACAATATAGGAATGTTCATTGATTTCAGGATCGATGGCAGCACACCAGATGGTTGTTTTGTCTTCGGGAAATACGTTCTTGATATGATCGATTGCATGTTGGCTGGCAATGATCGAAGCTACGTGAATTTCGGCGGGATGGCCTTTGGTAAGCATGGCCTGATAACTCAGTTCCATACTGCCGCCTGTAGCCAGCATCGGATCGGTGATAATCAGCGTTTTGTCGTCAATACGCGGAGATGCGATATATTCTATATGTATATCAAATTTCAGGGTATCTTTATATTTACGATAGGCGGACACAAATGCATTTTCTGCTCCGTCGAAATAGCTTAGGAAGCCTTGGTGAAAAGGAAGGCCGGCGCGGAGAATGGTGCTGATGACAAGCTGGTTGTCCGGTGTGCTGACGGGAGCAATGCCCAGTGGTGTCCGGATGTTTTTTACTGAGTATCGGAACTCTTTGCTCATTTCGTAAGCCATGATTTCTCCGATCCGTTCAATGTTACGGCGGAAACGCAGGCGGTCATTCTGAACTTCTACATTTCTGATTTCGGATATGTACTGGTTTAGAATCGAATTTGTTTGGCTAAAATCAATTACTTTCATATTATAGTTTAATCATAATTTAATCTCATTTTCATCGTATTGAGAACGTTCTGGCTTGCAAAGTAAACGATAATCTTTCAAATTGCAATATTCAGTTTGCAGATATTGTTAGGAATTTATAAAAGAGATTCAATTAGGGAAAAATTTCTCTAATCCCTTCTTCCTTTTCAAAGAAAGTATTACTTTTGTACCCGGATTTACAAGGAGGCACCCAAAGCTCCTCATGTTCAGGTGAAAAGAGATAATAAAACGAAATACCAATTTTAATTAATTCAAAAAAAATGGCAAATTTAGATTTAAGCAAGTACGGTATCACAGGTGTGACCGAGATTGTGCACAATCCGTCTTATGACGTTTTGTTCGCTGAAGAAACAAAACCAGGTTTGGAAGGTTTTGAAAAAGGCCAGGTAACTAACATGGGCGCTGTAAACGTAATGACTGGCGTTTATACAGGACGTTCTCCTAAAGATAAATTCTTCGTAAAAGACGAAACCAGCGAAAATACAGTATGGTGGACTTCTGAAGAATACAAAAACGACAACAAACCAGTTGACGCTAAATGTTGGGCAGCTGTGAAAGATTTGGCAACTAAAGAACTTTCTAACAAAAGACTGTTCGTAGTTGACGCTTTCTGCGGTGCTAACGAAAACTCTCGCTTGAAACTGCGCTTCATCATGGAAGTAGCATGGCAAGCTCACTTCGTAACAAACATGTTCATCCGTCCGACAGCTGAAGAACTGGCTAACTTCGGTGAACCTGATTTCGTTATTATGAACGCTTCTAAAGCTAAAGTTGAAAACTACAAAGAACTGGGCTTGAACTCAGAAACTGCAGTTGTATTCAACTTGACTGAAAAGATCCAGGTTATCCTGAATACTTGGTACGGTGGTGAAATGAAGAAAGGTATGTTCTCTTACATGAACTACTTGTTGCCTTTGAACGGTATGGCTTCTATGCACTGCTCTGCTAACACAGATAAAGAAGGCAAGAGCTCAGCTATCTTCTTCGGTCTGTCAGGTACAGGTAAGACTACTTTGTCTACTGACCCGAAACGTCTGTTGATCGGTGATGACGAACACGGATGGGATGACGAAGAAGTTATCTTCTTGTCAGCTGACGCATTCGGTGTATTGCCTCCGGTATCTATCCTGAACGCAGAACAAACTAAATATTACTTCTTGTCTGGTTTTACAGCTAAATTGGCTGGTACAGAACGTGGTATCACTGAACCGACTCCGACATTCTCGGCTTGTTTCGGTGCTGCTTTCTTGTCACTGCACCCAACTAAATACGGTGAAGAACTGGTGAAGAAGATGGAAAAAACTGGTGCTAAGGCATACTTGGTTAACACTGGTTGGAATGGTACCGGCAAACGTATCTCTATCAAAGATACTCGTGGTATCATCGACGCTATCCTTGACGGTTCTATCGACAAAGCTCCTACTAAGGTTATGCCTTACTTCGACTTTGTTGTTCCTACAGAACTTCCGGGTGTTGATCCGAAGATCCTTGACCCACGCGACACTTACGAATGTGCTAACGCAGATAAATACATGATTATTACTTATTTAAAACTCTTTTGTACATTCGCGAAAATTGGTATGTTTACCATTGGCGGGGGATATGCTATGATTCCTTTGATAGAACGGGAAATAGTAAAGAAAAACTGGATGAGCAAGGACGAATTTATGGAAATGTTTGCCTTGACTCAATCGTTGCCCGGAGTTTTTGCGGTAAATATATCCATTTTCGTGGGATATAAACTTCATAAGGTTAGCGGAAGTCTGGTTTGTGCGTTGGCGACTATTCTCCCTTCATTTGTCATTATGATGTTGATTGCCATGTTCTTTGCTCGTTTTCAGGACAATGAGGTGATGATTCGTATCTTTAACGGGATACGTCCGGCTGTAGTGGCGCTGATTTTGTTTCCTTGTATATCTGCGGTCAGAGCTTTGCATTTGAAGTATGTGCAACTGATAGCTCCTGTGATTGCCACAGTGCTGATCTGGCAATTCGGGCTTTCTCCTATTTATGTGGTATTGGCGGGGATTTCCGGTGGATTAGTGTATACTCTGTGGTTGAAAAATAAGATTAAAGATATAAAGGCATGATATATTTACAGTTACTTTGGGTGTATCTGAAGATAGGTACGTTTGGTTTCGGAGGTGGTTATGCGATGCTTTCGTTGATTCAGCATGAAATTGTAGATCTCCACCAATGGCTGACTCCCCAACAATTTACGGATGTAGTGGCTATTTCGCAGATGACTCCGGGCCCGATTGGAATTAATAGTGCTACTTATGTGGGCTATGCAGTGACGCACAGTGTATGGGGAGCGGTACTCGCTACTGTGGCGGTGTGTCTGCCCTCTTTTATTCTCGTATTGCTCATTTCCTATTTCTTTGCGAAATGCAAGGATAATAAATATATAAAAGCAGCGATGTCCGGCTTGCTTCCCATGTCAGTGGCATTGATTGCCTCGGCTGCCTTGTTGATGATGAACAGGGAGAATTTTATTGATTATAAAAGTATAGGAATCTTTGCTGGGGCATTCCTTATCACCTGGAAATGGGATTTGCATCCTATTCTGCTGATTTGTCTGGCAGGTCTGGTGGGAGTGATCTTGTATTAAAAAAACTTATTATAAGGAACGTTATTGCTTGTCTGTCATTACTTTGTCTATTTTTGTGAAAGTTGGACTAAGAAACAGATTTATGGTGTATCTGGATACCGATAAGCAAACTTATGCAGATTTAAGTATAACGGAAAGTGTGTATGACGAGCAGCCCCTTTGTTCCTTGTTTATGAAAACGGAAACAAAACAAGGGAAATCTCTGATGCTGGAATGGATTATGTATCCATTAAGTGATTGGGAGACTATCTGTAAACGCCAGAAAGCAATTGACTGGGAGTTTCTGCCGGAGCTTCCCCTGAATGAGGAGGAACTGGATTTTATCGAATATTATCTGGGGTATCGGGATCAGATAAGGAGGAACAATATCTTATTTACTTGTGCCGGACTTATTGACCGTCTGGTGCGATATGACCCTAATCGTTATGTGATTTGCAGAGGTGTGAAGCTCGTTGTTCACATGCTTCATCGTTTGAAAGAATGGGTGACAGGAGCGAGGGATGATATGCCTAAACTGTTGAAGGAAGCGGCCGGCACTATACGGGGTATCTTGTATGGAAGCGAACTGGAGGAAGTACTGGAGCAGACTTCCGACGAAAAAGCCCGTTTGTCGATTTATGCCGTCGATAAATATGATTATTTGTTTCGTTGTACCCGTCTTTTGTCTATAAAGGAATTGTTATCCATTATTTATTTGCTGGATGTTTGCAGAACGGCACATCGGATTGCGAGGGAAAAGAAGCTCAATTGTACTCCTAAAATGGTGCAGGCGATGGAGTTTTCTGTAGAGGGAGTGGCACATCCGTTCGTGAAGAATGCGCAAAGAAATAATTGGGAGATGTCTCAGGGAAACATTGCGCTTTTTACCGGCTCCAATATGGCAGGGAAATCCACCACACTGAAGGCGTTGACTCTGGCTGTATGGCTGGCGCATTGCGGATTGCCTGTTTTTGCCGAATCGATGACGTGTCCGGTCTATGAAGGTATATATACTTCTATTAATTTGCCTGATTCTTTGAGGGACGGACGGAGCCATTTTATGGCAGAAGTGCTTCGGATTAAAGAAATACTGATAAAGGTAGGGAGCGGAAAGAAATGCCTGGTAGTGCTGGATGAGATGTTTCGGGGAACTAATGCGAAAGATGCGTTTGAAGCTTCCGTTGCAGTGAATGAGTTGCTCAGGGACTTTCCACACTGCCATTTCCTGATATCAACGCATATCCTTGAATATGCGAAAGCCTTTGAACATGATTGTTCTTGCTGTTTCTACTATATGGAAGCTGAGATCAGGGAGGATCATTTTGTATGTCCTCACCGGTTGCTCAAAGGTATATCAGAAGCTAGGGTCGGCTACTGGATCGTAAAGAAGTTGCTGAATATGCATGAACTGGAAATAGAAAAAGCCCGCTAGATAAAATCCGGCGGGCTTTCTGCATTATCTCGGGCTATTGCTTACGATTTGTTCGCGCGTTTACGCTCGATTTCGTCCAGAATGACTTTGCGCATACGCATTGCTTTCGGAGTTACTTCTACGTATTCATCTTCTTTGATATATTCCAACGCCTCTTCGAGTGAGAACTGAATAGGCGGAATCAGACGAACTTTGTCATCAGATCCGGAAGCACGCATGTTGGTAAGCTTTTTGGATTTTGTAACGTTGATAACCAGGTCGTTGTCATGGGAGTGTTCCCCTACTACCTGGCCTGCATATACTTCGTCCTGCGGGAAGATGAAGAACTTACCGCGATCCTGCAATTTATCGATGGCATAGGCAAAAGCAGTTCCGCTTTCCATTGCGATCATGGAGCCATTGGTACGGCGTTCGATTTCTCCCTTGTGCGGCTGATATTCTTTAAAACGGTGTGCCATGATAGCTTCACCGGCAGAAGCGGTCAGTACGTTGGTACGAAGACCGATGATACCACGTGAAGGCATGTCGAATTCAAGGTTGATACGTTCGCCTGTATTTTCCATCTTCACCATTTCACCTTTGCGGCGGGTAACCATATCGATGATCTTGCTTGAATATTCTTCCGGTACGTTGATTGTCAGTTCTTCGATCGGTTCGCACTTGACGCCGTCGATTTCTTTAAAGATAACCTGTGGTTGACCTACTTGCAGTTCGTATCCTTCACGACGCATAGTCTCGATCAATACAGAAAGGTGAAGTACGCCACGGCCGGAAACAATCCATTTGCCGTCTTCCTCACTCTTTCTTACACGGAGTGCCAGATTCTTATCAAGTTCTTTCATCAGACGGTCGTGGATGTGGCGTGAAGTCACGAACTTACCGTCTTTTCCGAAAAACGGAGAGTCATTGATGGCAAATAGCATGCTCATCGTCGGCTCGTCGATAGCGATTGGCGGTAATGCTTCCGGATTTTCGAAATCGCAGACCGTATCTCCGATCTCAAAACCCTCGATACCTACCAATGCACAGATATCTCCTGATGAAACTTCGTTTGTTTTTACACGTCCCAAACCTTCAAATACATGAAGCTCTTTAATTTTAGATTTGAACATATCGCCATTACGTTTTACCAGCGTGATGTTCATTCCTTCTTTCAAGGTACCGCGATGTACACGACCTACGGCAATACGACCGGTATAAGAAGAATAATCCAGAGAAGTAATCAGCATCTGCGGAGTACCTTCCAGTTGTTCGGGAGCAGGAATATTTTCAATAATACAATCCAGTAGCGGGGTAATGGTATCTGTCGGCTTTTGCCAGTCTGTGCTCATCCAGTTATTTTTGGCGGAACCGTAAATAACGGGGAAGTCCAGTTGGTCTTCTGTTGCGTTGAGGCTGAACATCAGGTCGAAAACCATTTCGTAAACTTCTTCAGGGCGGCAGTTAGGCTTATCTACCTTATTTACTACCACGATTGGTTTCAAACCGATTTCCAGTGCTTTCTGAAGTACGAAACGTGTTTGGGGCATCGGACCTTCGAAAGCGTCGACTAACAGAATGCAGCCATCTGCCATATTCAATACGCGTTCTACTTCACCACCGAAGTCGCTGTGTCCCGGAGTATCAATGATGTTAATTTTAGTACCGTTGTAATTGATGGATACATTTTTAGAAAGGATCGTTATACCACGTTCACGTTCCAGGTCGTTGTTATCCAGGATAAGTTCACCACTATTTTGATTGCTGCGGAATAGATTTCCGGCCAGCAACATCTTGTCAACCAGCGTTGTTTTCCCATGGTCAACATGGGCAATGATTGCAATGTTTCGAATATTTTGCATATAATACTAGCTTTGTTTTCCTACCGTATTTCTCACCTGACTGAGCACATGAAGCTCAACAGAAAAGATTATAGTACAGAGAGAGCTTTAACAATGTTGGTAGCTAAACGTCGCCGTTTGCTGAATTACCTGAAGGACAAAGATATCACAAGATATCGTTCTATTGTTAAAGAACTTGGTTTGCGTAAGTAATCTAACTTGTCGCGAAAAGATAAAAAACCGTTTCTCACATCGAGAAACGGTTTTTTATTGGCTTTCAATGAAGGGTGGATTAGTATTTTATGCTGTGCACATTGATTGCAGCCGGCTGTCCGTTGTATAGTGCTTCACAACTAATTGTCAGGAATGTAGACGAGTTCGCATTATTACAGCGAATGATGGCTTCTCCATTTTTGTCGGTGGTAACTTTAGGATTCCAATAGATTGTACGGCGGTGGTCATTGCCTTGTCCTTTACTGATATCCGGATAATAGGGTGAATAAAATTCAATAGGTTGGGAGTAACCTTGGATTTGTGTGTTTCGGATACCACGTGATTGGTACTTCTTTTCCGGGTCCCAATTGTCGATGGTGGTGATATAGCAAATTGCAAATTGATTTCCCGGTTGATTATAGGGAGTTGTGTTGTTCAGATAACTTTTGAGAGCTTTTTCTTCAAAGGGAGAGAGTCTGGAAGTTTCCATGTGATTTTTTAGACTTTCGTCGCTCAGGTGATAAGCGCTGTCGTCATCAATTCCGGCACTTGCTGTCGTGCCGTCGCAAATCATAACAGATTTTATCGCATCGATATTTTTATCTATAAAAAGCTCCCGATCAAATGTTGAGTAAAGAACTCCATTTATGACGCATAATATATAATGATTCTTGTATTTCATGGTTATAAATGGTGGATCTCCCTTCCACTTAGACTTCACTTGAATATTGGGATTTAATGTGGTCATTAGCCAAGGGAAATAGTCCATGAATTTTCCTTCATCGCGCATTCGATCCAGTTCCTTAGGGATATCATAATAAGCTCTTACAGATTGCTCGAAAGCTAGAATTTTTTTGTATTTCGTACGTTTGGCTTTAATCGTTACCTGATCCAACAAATGAGTGTCGTGTCCCATAATTGAATCTAGATAAAGAGAGTCGGAGAGACTGCTCCACCAACTGAGTCCGCTAATATCTTCCCATTTAGGATGTAGCTCTTCGTAAGCGTATTTGCGTAGTTCGGGTGTAAAGTTACGGAAAAGTGATATGTTTGTTTTCCGGTTCAGCTTTTTTCCTTTACGGCGAGTTTGAATAGCCGCACTCATGGAACCATTGAAGGCATCCATTGGAATGTGGAAGAACCCCAAAGAGTCTGTGACCGTAGTACCTGCTGCTGATATCGTATCTCTCCGGGCAATGACGCTTACAGAGATATCTTTTTGCTCTTTGTTTCTCAGAAAAGATGTTACCTGCCCATGCAGAGTCAGTCTCGTTTCCGGCAGATAGATTGGTATTTCTGGAGTGGCACTGATGGCTTGGCTTATATCATATTTTCTCCATCCGTGAATCATCAACAGATTATCTAATGCCACTCTTCGTCTGGGAGAATTGTTTGCGAAATAATATCCAGGTTGATGAATGTATCCTTTCAGATCTGATGTAAGTAAAAGGTCTGTGTAAATTGTCTGATCGAACCGTTGGAAGTCTGATTTTAAAGCATCCCGGACCGCTACGGAGAAATGTCCTTGTATTGGTTGACCTGTATGGTTTTTCATTGAGATATGATACTCAATTGGTTCAAAAGGATAGTATAATGCATTGGTGGATGTGGCTGTTAACTGTAAAGATGGAGAAGGCATCACATAGCAAAAACGCTCGCATAACGTTGCCCCATTGCTATTCATTAAAGAGAGTTGTATGACTCCTCCCGGCAATCCCTGAGTGGATAACGGGAGATGATATACTGTTTGATCTTTAAAATCAATGGTCTGATACATGAGCGGACGTCCTTGATGTGATATGAATAAAGCCAGTGTATCTTTGAGACTTGTCGAATTTCTGAGAACTTTGATGACTAATGCTTTTTCTTTAGACGTCACATTTAGCACATATCCTTGGGGTAAAGCCTTCGGTAGCTGAAATGAGTATTTTTTATCTTGATAGGTCACTACAGCTTTGGCTTGTTTGTCTGTAGGGGTGTATGTAAAGCATCCCATACCGTCGTGGAGAGTTGTAAATTGTGCAAGTTCTACATCATCCGGGTCATAAACAGTTCCTGAAATGCCTACTGTACCTTCTTCTTTACTTGTCGCTTCGAATGCAACGACTGAAGGTACTCCCTCTACTAATTGTCCACCTTCCGGGAAGAATCGAATCATGAAATCTTTTTCTTTTGAACGCGGACGTTGCTTCATAGATTCATCCATTCGGTAAGTGATGATGCTCCGGTTTTCGTCTACTTCGTTTCTCCGTTTTCTATATACAGGGATCGTACGCGAGAAATATTGCTTTTCACTGAATGCCAACATCCACTTCGTATAGGCCCTAATCTCATAAAAACCGGAGAATAAGGCTTTGGTCAGTATGAATTGCCCTTCTCCTTCTCCATCCCGCAACTGTATGATTTGTCGTTCGCTAGTATTTCCCAGTTGGTCTAATAGTTCTACATAAAGGGGGGGGACTGATTGGGCTAGGCTGGTTTTGCTCGGCCGTTACTACGTATGCCTTATACCATATTGTGTCTCCGATGTAGTAACTGGTGTTGTCCAAGTGCAGATAGGCTTTCTCGCGTGGATATGCATCAGCGTAGGCTTGTGAACGGGCAAAGTAAGTTGCGAATATAGAATCCGCAACTTGCTGGCTATGGATTTGCACGGCTATACTTGATAGGAGGCAGAAAATGATGATTATGGAGCGTATTCTCATTGTATTTTGAGTGATCAGTAATTTGAAGGTAGGGGAACGTCGAGTGTTAGCATAACTATACTTGTTGGATTCTCTCTTTACTACTTGTGAATTGATTGTGTGTGTTCATAAGCTATATATTTAGAGGTTTAACAATAACTACTTATGATTTTACAAGAAAAGAAAAAATAATGATAATATGAAAATTCCGAGTTTAATTAGTGTTAATCTCCAGACTATATAATCACTTTATTCATTTTATAGGGGAGTAGGTGAAAAGAGATATATTACTGGAGATATTTTAGGATTATAATTGTGTTCATCTAAAGATTTTGCTATTTTTGCAACCTAATTATTTTAATTTATCACCTTTGCTAACTAAAAAACTTTCAATATGGATACGAGTAAGATTGTTGGAGAGAAAATTAAAGCGCTCCGGGAAGATAAATCAATAAGTATAGAGGAATTGGCACAGCGTTCGGGTTTGGCTATCGAGCAGATCGAACGAATTGAAAATAACATCGATATACCGTCTCTTGCACCGCTGATTAAAATAGCGCGTGTGCTGGGGGTACGTCTGGGTACTTTCCTGGATGATCAGGATGAAATCGGGCCTGTGGTATGCCGTAAAAAAGAGGCTAAAGATGCCATCAGCTTTTCCAATAATGCGATTCATTCACGCAAGCACATGGAATACCATTCATTGTCTAAATCGAAAGCGGATCGTCACATGGAGCCGTTTATCATTGACGTGATGCCGACAGAGGACAGCGACTTTGTGCTTTCTTCGCATGAAGGAGAAGAGTTTATCATGGTTATGGAAGGGGTTATGGAAATCAGCTATGGTAAGAATACCTATTTGCTGGAAGAAGGTGATAGTATTTACTATGATTCTATCGTTCCACATCATGTACATGCTTACGAAGGGCAGGCTGCTAAAATATTGGCTGTAGTCTACACTCCGATTTAATAAAATCTGATACCAAATATTAAGAATAATCGCATGCAATTATTTGAACGTACTCTTGGGCAATGGCTGGAACATTGGGCTGAAGAGACTCCCGATAAGGAATATATCGTTTATTCCGACCGTAATCTTCGTTTTACATGGAGCCAGCTAAACCAGCGCGTGGATGATATGGCGAAAGGACTGATCGCTGTTGGTGTGGAACGTGGTACTCATGTCGGTATTTGGGCGGCGAACGTGCCCGATTGGCTGACGTTGCTGTATGCGTGTGCCAAGATTGGTGCGGTATACGTCACGGTGAATACGAATTATAAGCAGGCCGAGCTTGAGTATCTTTGCCAGAATTCCGATATGCATACACTTTGTATCGTTAATGGCGAAAAGGACAGCGACTTTGTGCAAATGACGTATACGATGCTTCCTGAACTGAAAACCTGCGAACGCGGTCATTTGAAGAGTGAACGCTTTCCGTATATGAAGAATGTGATATACGTCGGTCAGGAGAAACATCGGGGAATGTATAATACTGCGGAAATCTTGCTGCTGGGGAATAATGTGGAAGATGACCGCCTGACTGAACTTAAAAGTAAAGTAGACTGTCATGATGTAGTGAATATGCAATATACATCAGGAACTACCGGTTTCCCGAAAGGAGTGATGCTGACTCATTATAATATTGCCAACAACGGTTTTCTGACCGGCGAACACATGAAGTTTACGGCGGATGACAAACTCTGTTGTTGTGTGCCGCTATTCCATTGTTTTGGAGTGGTGTTGGCTACGATGAACTGTCTGACTCATGGGTGTACACAGGTGATGGTAGAGCGATTTGATCCGTTGGTTGTGTTGGCTTCCATTCATAAGGAACGCTGTACCGCTCTTTATGGGGTGCCTACGATGTTTATTGCCGAGCTGCACCATCCGATGTTCGACCTGTTTGATATGTCTTGTCTGCGTACCGGTATAATGGCAGGTTCGTTGTGTCCGGTTGAACTGATGAAACAGGTAGAAGAGAAGATGTACATGAAGGTTACCAGCGTATATGGACTGACTGAAGCCGCTCCCGGTATGACCGCTACCCGCATCGATGATTCGTTTGATGTACGTTGTAATACGGTAGGGCGCGACTTCGAATTTACGGAAGTCAGAGTGATTGATCCTGAAACCGGCGAAGAATGTCCGGTAGGCGTACAAGGCGAAATGTGCAATCGTGGATATAATACGATGAAAGGGTATTATAAGAATCCGGAAGCTACGGCTGAAGTGATTGATAAAGATAACTTCCTGCATTCGGGCGACTTAGGTATTAAAGATGAGGACGGAAATTACCGGATCACAGGGCGTATCAAGGATATGATTATTCGTGGTGGTGAAAATATCTATCCGCGTGAAATCGAAGAATTCCTTTATAAGCTTGATGGGGTAAAGGATGTTCAGGTAGCAGGAATTCCCTCTAAGAAATATGGTGAAGCAGTTGGTGCTTTTATCATCTTGCAGGAAGGAGTTGAAATGCATGAGTCGGACGTTCGTGACTTCTGTAAGAATAAGATTTCCCGTTATAAGATACCGAAATATGTCTTTTTTGTGAAGGAGTTCCCGATGACAGGCAGCGGTAAAATTCAGAAATTCAGATTGAAAGATCTTGGATTGCAGCTTTGTAAGGAGCAAGGAATAGAAATTATTTAAATAAAGAATTAAAAAAGAAGAATGAAGAATTAGCTGCGCTGTATGCTGCATAGCAATTCTTCATTCTTCTTTTTTTAGTTCTTCGTTCTTAAATGAAATCGTCTCCCAGTTGCATCTGGGCATCATTCACGTATTTGCGGATAGAATGTTCTTCGTCTTTACGGCAGATTAGCAGGACATTGTCCGATTCGGCTATCAGATAGCCTTCCAAGCCATCGATCACGGCGAGCTTCCCTTTGGGGAGTACGATCATATTATCTTTTCCATTATAGATCAAAGAATGACTTTTTAAAGTCACATTGCCTTCCCGGTCTCTTTCTGATAAGTCGTAGAGTGATCCCCATGTGCCCAGATCAGACCAGCCAAAATCGCCTAAAGATACATATACGTTGTCCGCTTTTTCCATGATGCCAAAGTCGATGGATACATTGGGACATGCGGGAAAGTTTTCTTCAATAAATGCTGTTTCTTTATCTGTAGCATAGATATTTTTTCCCGGTGCCAGTTTGGATGCTAATTCGGGAAGCAGGATTTCTGCGGCTTTAATGATGGTATTGACGTTCCACATGAATAATCCGGAGTTCCAGTAGAATTCACCGCTTTCTACGAATACTTTGGCTAATTCCAGTTCCGGTTTCTCGGTAAATGTCTTTACTTTGTAGAAGCCATCACCGGTTGGTTCGTCAATTTGTATATAGCCATATCCGGTCTCAGGACGGTTGGGCTTGATGCCTAGTGTCAGTAACTTCTCGGAGTGAGAAACGAATTCCAGTCCTTTAATGATTGCGGCACGGAATTCTTCTTCTTTCAAAATCAGATGATCTGAGGGAGCAACGACGATATTCGCATTCGGGTTTAAAGCGCGGATGTGATAGGCAGCCCATGCGATGCATGGAGCGGTATTTCTTCTTGCAGGTTCCAATAAAATCTGTTTCTCATCCAATTCGGGTAGTTGTTCCTTCACCAGATCGGCGTACATTGCATTGGTGACAATAAGAATATTTTCGGTTGGGATTACCTTTTGAAAGCGGTCGAAGGTCTGTTGCAGGAGTGAACGACCGGTTCCGAAGAAGTCAAGAAATTGTTTAGGTAATGTTTTGCGGCTAAACGGCCAGAAGCGGCTGCCAATACCACCACCCATAATCACACAATAATTATCCATGTTTGTCATGATAGTGACTCTATTTTTAAATGTTTTTGCTAATGTACGGTTTATTCTCTAAATACAGAAGCCTTTGGGACATGTTTTATTATTTTTTGCTCCTTTTTTTTCTCAAACTATTGTGGAATCAAAATATTGTCGTATCTTTGCACCGCAATTGAGAAATCAAGCATGCCCAGATGGCGGAATCGGTAGACGCGCTGGTCTCAAACACCAGT
>PPYF01525442.1_pt1 | contig 22817 bp, 16 predicted proteins | sample 1559871 | NCBI WGS metagenome assembly PPYF01 (sample SAMN08240021, study PRJNA423297) | Human gut metagenome, whole genome shotgun sequencing project.
CTTTAATATATATCCTACTTTTAATGTGGTATATACCTATTAGTTGTTGTATATCATTTTGTTGAATTGAAAATAGCCAACCCCTTTACCGTCAAAAGATACTTTTGTCGAGGATGTTTGGGATTATTAGGGTAGAGAGGAGTAACAAAGCCATTTTGAATAGCTGGTGTCAAATAGTTGGCAATAAAAGTGGGGCGATGCTTTAACTCTATTCTCTCCATTATCATTTTCAATGAACATTGTTCTATTCCAATAGCTTTTACGATTGATAAAAGTGGGGCGGTGAGTTGTTCGGTTAGCTTGTTCGGTACTTGTTCGGTACTTGTACGGTCGGCTTGTTCGGTTGATTGTTGTGGGGCATTGATAATCATATATCTATTCTTTAACTCATGATTTTCTCCCATCATCAGATTTCTGAAAAACAAAATCAAAAAACTCATATCCGGTTCAACCCCTTTTCGCACATTTCTATAATTCGCACGAACCAACGCATTGCGAAAGAACCAAGATTTGTCGGCAAACAAATCATTGTTCACGTCAAAGCCAATGCTGCGTAAATACTTTATGGTAAAGACAGCCGTAGTACGGGTGTTACCCTCACCAAATGGATGAATCTGCCAAATGCCTGATACGAATTTGGCAATATGTGCCACTACATCATCCATAGATAAGCCTTTGTATGAGAAGTTTTTTTCCTGTTCTAAGTCGTATTCTAACGCTCTGCGTAAATCCTCGGAGTTGACATAAAGTACTGTGTCACCACGAAGTACCCATTCTTTCTTCGTTATATCATAGTCACGAATTTTACCAGCAAACTTGAAGATACCTTCAAAGAGTCTGCGGTGAATGGATGTAAAGCCTGCCACTGAAAATGCAAAGGACTGTTCATTTAAGATTCTGGCAATATTGGCAGACACTTTATCCGCTTCTTCTGTCTCTTCATCTTCGGGAGTTCGTGCCGTTTTCGACTGGTAATAGCTGTTGATGAGCTTCTTTACTTCATCAATATTAATATCGCCTTCAATATGCTTGACCGCTGTATCTTTCAGATAGTCGGAGGTTTGCAAGCCGTCTACAGCTTGAAGCCCAATAGCAGTTTTCCAAGCTGAAGCCTTTTTCTTTTTGTCAGGTTCACTACCTCGGATGTATGATTCAAAATCTATGTCCATCTTAATTATTCATTTTTCAACCCATTTGCTGAAGTCTCAAATCAATTTTAGAAGGTTGACTTGGTGAGTGTTACAGTTATGGGGTTATAAATGGTTTGGCAAGCTCAAAGATATGAAAAATGAAGCAATAGATCAAAGAAAGTGCAGAACTTTTGTACAAACATACTGTCTGTTTGATTATTTGTAGTACTTTTATACAGCAATAAAAGAATAATAGAAATGAATGCAGAAGAAAGTAAAAATAGATTCATCTCTTCTTCGGAAGCGAAAGAAAAGTGCCGTAGTGCATACTATAAGCTTCTCGAAAGTGCCCGTGAAGGTAATATGGTCTGCATTCGACGAGGCGTGTACGCTAAAATGGAACAGTTGGCTGATACCATGATAGACCTTGATGTCGTGGTGCCTGATGGTATCCTATGCTTGTTTTCTGCATGGAATATCCATGGACTTACCACCTCTTTGCCTCAGGCATATCATGTGGCCATCAAAAGAGGACGGAAAATACGGTTGCCCGAATACCCGTTAATAGAACTACATTTCATCACTGAGGCACTATTGGAACTTGGTGTTGAAGAGCAAGTAGTAAGTGGCGGCTATGAGATTAAAGTCTATAATAAAGAACGCTCTGTTTGTGATGCTATTAAATGTAGAAATAAGGTTGGTATTGATGTTTGTTCTGAAGTAGTCAACAGTTATTTGGCACTTTCTAATCGTAACTTGGCTCTCCTGATGGACTATGCAAGCAAACTACGTGTTACAAAGACTCTTGAAAAATATCTCGAAATAAAGCTATGAGCGAAGAAATAAAGAACTATAGGAAAACTTAATGCATGAATAAAAGCGATAGTGAGTGCTTCACACTTTCCTTTCCTGAAGCAAAAGATCTCGTCATTTCAGGCGATGTGCATGGAGACTTTAATCAGTTGGTTTTTAAGCTCTGTGTGCAATACCGGATGAGAGACACACTGCTAATTGTAGCCGGTGATTGCGGATTTGGCTTTGAAAAGAGAGAAAGCTATGAGAACATGGTGAGACGGAATGTGAAGCGCATGAATGAAGCCAACAACTGGATTGTGTTTGTGCGTGGAAATCATGATAATCCGGCATATTTTGACGGTTGTGCATTTAGGCATAAACGATTTGTAGCTGTGCCAGACTATGCCATTATTCAAGCTTGCTCTCACACTATACTTTGCGTGGGCGGAGCTATCTCTATTGATCGTCAATACCGCATGAATACATGGAAAGGTAAGTTGAAATACTTAAAAGCAGGAGGTAATGCAACAGATGCTTTAGCAAGGAATATATATTGGAAGAATGAAGCTCCACTCTATGATGAAAAGAAAATGGGAGCTATTTGTTCGCAATTTACTATAGATACGGTGATCACTCACACATCTCCCTCTTTCTGTGAACTATTCACGAAAGGAAATCTTCACCATTGGATACAAAACGATGATACTCTGCTTGATGACGTAGAAGCAGAACGGGCAGCTATGGATAAGCTGCACGAACAACTCGTCCGGGATCATCACCCTGTATCACATTGGTTTTATGGCCACTTCCATCAGAGTTGGCATAACTCAATTGATGGAATATTGTTTCGAATGCTCGACATTATGGAGTTCTGCTCGGTGTACTGATTGTAAAAAAGCTAAAGTAAATTATGGATAAATTGCCTACATATCAAGAATTACTTGCGATTAATAGACAATTGGTGGCTGAAAACGAACAGCTTCGTAAAGAGAATGCGAAATTGGGTGAGTTGGTTAAAAGCATTGTAGAGCTTGGTGAAGAAACGAAAAGCATAGAGACAAATTCCGATTCTAAAGACACTAAACCTGTATTTCAGGAAAAGAAATTAATTGTAACATCTTGCTTGTCTTTGGAAGAAAAAGTCACTTTATTCAGCAGCTTATTCAAGGGGCGGGAAGATGTATTTGCAAAGAGATGGTATAGTAAGGCAAGTGGAAAATCGGGATATCAGCCAGTATGTTTGAATGAGTGGAATCGTCAATTCTGTAATAAGAAGAAATATAAGTGTACACAGTGTCCGAACCGGCATTTTAAGAATTTGGAGTATGAAGATATTTATAAGCATCTTGAAGGAAAGGATACAGACGGGTGCGATGTAATGGGTATCTATGTTGTTCTGAATGGCAATCAATGCAATTTCTTGTGTGTAGACTTTGATGACAAACAGTGCGCTCATGGCTATAAGAATGATGTCCTGGTATTTGTCGATGTTTGTAAAAGTTGGGATATACCTTGTTCTATAGAACGTTCTCGTTCTGGGAATGGTGCCCATGTGTGGATTTTCTTTGAAGAACCATTGGCGGCTATTAAGGCGCGCAAATTAGGTAATGCAATATTAACAGAGGCGATGAATCGAGATGGTAGGGTTTCTTTGAAATCCTATGATAGAGTTTTTCCCAGTCAGGATTATCTTCCGGAAGGTGGTTTAGGTAATTTAGTCGCTCTGCCACTTCAAGGGAAAGCCAGAAAGAATGGAAATAGTGTATTCGTAGATGAGACTTTTACTCCGTTTGAAGAGCAATGGGCGTATTTATTGAATGTGGAGAAAGTTTCGGAGCCTTTTATTGATGAGGTGTTGGCTCTTCATGGCTTGTCTTCAGAGTTGGGCGAATTGTCAACTACAAGTGAATCCAAGCCTTGGGAAGCACCCGTAGCACAAAAGATAACAAATGAGGATTTCCCGAAAGAAGTAGTTTGTGTAAAATCGGATATGCTATATGTGTCTCTGGTAGGACTTTCGGGAAAGGTGCTCAATCACATTAAACGTATTGCTTCTTTCAAGAATCCGGAGTTTCACGCCAAACAGGGGATGAGATTGTCTACCTATAATATTCCCCGTATCATTTCATGTGCTGATATTTTAGAGGAATATGTAGCATTGCCTCGTGGATGCGAGGATGTCGTAGTGGAATTATTAATGAATAACCGTGTCCATTATCGCATGAAAGATGAGACGAATCTAGGGAAACCTATCTCGGTAAAGTTTAAAGGAGAACTACGTGAAGAACAAGATGCTGCTATAGCCAGTTTGATGGCTCATAATACCGGTGTGTTAAATGGAACGACAGCATTCGGAAAAACTGTGACTGCTATAGGTCTGATCGCCAAGCGTAAAGTAAATACATTGATTCTTGTGCATACGAAGGCGTTGCTTGAACAATGGAAATCTCGCTTGGAGGAGTTTCTGGATATTGATTATGTCGAGGAACATACTTCTCATAAGCGTGGACGTAAGATTGCGTTTTCTCCTTTTGGTACACTCGATTCAAATGGAAACAGGCTTCATGGGATGGTTGATATAGTATTGATACAATCATGTTTTGACGATAAGGAGGTAAGGCCATTTGTAAGAGATTATGGGATGGTGATAGTAGACGAGTGTCATCATGTCTCGGCTGTGAATTTTGAGCATGTTTTGAAGCGTTGTAATGCTCGTTATGTGTATGGATTAACGGCAACTCCCATCCGTAAAGATGGTCATCAACCGATCATCTTTATGCAATGCGGTCCCATTCGATACTCTGCCGATGCTAAAATGCAGATGGCTTCACAAACATTTGAGCGTCTGCTTATTCCACGTTTTACTTCTTATCGTGAATTGGCGGACGACAAAACGATGTACATACAAATACTACAAAGGATGGTCGATGACGATTATCGAAACCGGCTTATAGCAGCTGATGTGTGTAAAGTATTGGATGAAGGGAGGTCGCCAATTGTTTTGACCAGTCTTACTTCGCATGTAGTGATATTGTCGGCTATGCTTGCTGACTGTTGCAAGAATGTTATTACGCTTATAGGCTCTGAATCGGTGAAAGAGAAACGGTTGAAGATGGAACACTTGCAAAACGTACCTAAAGAGGAGGCACTCGTGATTATAGCCACAGGGAAATATGTCGGTGAGGGATTTGACTGTCCGCGTCTTGATACCTTATTTCTTGCATTACCTATTTCGTGGAAAGGGATAGTAGCACAATATGCCGGTCGCTTGCATCGTAACTATCCGGGAAAGGAACTCGTTCAGGTTTATGATTATATTGATATCCATGTTCCTATGTGCGATGTGATGTACAAACGTCGGTTGAAAGGCTATGCGTCTGTTGGGTATAAGATTCAACAGAATGATTCGAAAGATCTTTTTGGTATCGGTCAAGGCGTTATTTTTAATGGAAAGAATTATCAGAATCCGTTTTTTGCTGATTTATCAAAAGCCTCTAAGTCTGTCATTATATCGGTCACTAAATTATGGTTTGCGAAACGTGCTCCAATTCTTGAATTGTTAGCCGATCTTTCTGCACGGGGTGTAGAAGTTATTGTGTTCACGCGCCAACTTTTAGACAAGGATAAGATATTACTAAATGGCGTACAAGTAAACATGAAAGAAAAGTTATCGCTTCATGCTGCGATTATTGATAAATCCATTGTTTGGTACGGTAGTGTGAACTATCTTGGTTACAACGCGGAGGATGATAATGCAATAAAGATTGCGGATTCTTTTATTGCAGAAGAGGTAATAAAAATCTTGTATGAATGATTATGTCTAGTCTTTTTTCTCCGGTTGCAACCCCTAATCTACTTTATACTCATAGTATATATCATACAAGGCATCAGGAAATCCCCATCCGCAATCCTCTACTGATTTCAGAATCCTTTCAATCCGCTCACTAAATTGCTTTGTGTATCCTAATTGAGCGATTAGCTCCATTGCCTTGGCGAAGTTCGTTTCTAACGTGGTATAATATTGCTCCCACATATCGCCGTACATACTGGTCATTTCACATCCAGTTTCGATGTAATATAGCATTAGATCTGCCAGGCAAGCCGGATGTGGCTTTAGTTTCTTGAAATCGGATATCGCCTTGCGGCAAATATTGAAACGGCATTTAGGCTCTCCGCGTCTTGGAAAGAACTCGTCACGGATGATTCTTTTGTATTCTTCCAATTTCTCATCCTCATTTGGGTTGAGGTAAAACTCCAGATATTCCTTTGCTTCCTTACGAGCATCGTAAAGTTCTAGCATCACTTCGATAATCTGCTCCTTATTCAGAGCGGAAAGGTGTTTTTTGAGTTGAGCTTTTGACATGATTGCTATGTTTTTACGTATTTCTGCAAATATACACATTATTTTTATACTATCAGATATATCACATTATAATGTGATTATAGTCCAACTTGTCCACTAATAGTATCCTGGCATCTTTAAAATCATAATAAAATGTGATTTAAGCGTTATTTTTAGAAAAATACACTATCTTTGCACTATAAATCACAATATAGTGTGAATATGGATAATCAGATAAACTCATTACGGGTCACTATTGGGGAACAGATACGTCTCCGTAGAAAAGAACTTATGATTACGCAGCCTGACTTGGCAGATATTGCAGGTATCAGTATTAATACGCTATACAAAATTGAGCGTGGACAAGCAAACCCGACCATTGAGGTGCTGGGTAAGATTTTAGATGTGCTGGGACTGGAAATTACTGTGGGTGTCAAACAACTAAATCGATAAATTATGCGAAGTGCAAAAGTCTATATGAAGGGTATTGAAGCCGGAACTCTAACCGAGAACGATAATGGGAGTTATTCGTTTGAGTATGAATCGGAGTATTTTGCCAACACCTTGATGCCGGAGGTGAGCTTGACATTGCCCAAAACGGAGATAAAGTTTACGAGCGATTATCTATTTCCGTTCTTCTTTAGTTTACTATCTGAAGGAGCAAATAAAGAGGCTCAATGCCGATCGTTGAAAATTGATGAGAAAGACTATTTCGGACTTCTTCTTGCCACCACATCACACGACACAATAGGAGCAGTAACACTAAAGCCGATTGATTTATGAAATTAACACATTGCCCGTCAACTCTTGCAGAAGGATATGAAACCTATTCTCCTGTTGCCCTAAGAAATCTTTTTGCAGGCAAAAAGGTATCGCATATCCTTCCTTATGATTCTCCGGAGAAGAACGAAGAGGATAATGAGAAGTTTATAGAGAATATAGAACATATCTCAATTTCAGGAGTACAAGATAAGGAGGTTTGCCTTGTTGAAAAAGGCAAGATACGTCTGTCGCAAAAGGGAGAGCAAAGTACACATATCTTGAAGCCGATTCCGCTCAGCCGTTTGCGAAGAGTGAAGGAGATTCCTGCGAACGAGAATCTGACAATGCAGATTGCCTCACAAGTATATGGAATTGAAACGGCTGCTAATGGCTTGTGTTTTTTCCAAACAGGTGAGTCAGCTTATATCACCAAGCGTTTTGATGTTGGAGTAGGGGGCGTAAAGCTGCGCAAAGAAGACTTTTCTTCGTTGGCTGGTTTGATGCCCGCAAATGGTGGAAGTAACTATAAGTATGAATACAGCTACGAAGAACTGGCCGAGCTAATACAGCGATATATCCCTGCTTGGCGCATTGAAATTGAGAAGTATTTTAAAGTTATACTTTTCAACTTTCTATTCTCAAACGGCGATGCTCATTTGAAGAATTTCTCTGTGCTCGAAACTTCAAGAGGTGATTTTCGATTGGCTCCGGCTTATGACTTGTTGAATACGCACCTGCATGTTGATGATAGTGATTTCGCTTTGAGTCGCGGTTTGTTTCGCGAGGGAGATAAATCGGAATTCTTGAAGTTTAACGGTAAGGCGAATGGGCGATCTTTCAAAGAGTTTGGAAAGCGTATCGGAATCAATGAAAAACGGGTGGCTGAGATAATAATTCAATTTACTACTCGATACTCACAAATCGAACAACTTATAGAGGCCTCATTTCTATTACCTAGCACCAAGGAAACCTATTTGGCAGATTATCGTCAACGTAGAAATAGGCTCAAAGATATGAAGTGAGAATTTAGAAATTACATTCTTTTTACTAACCAAGTAGTTTTCTGCATCGTATTCTATCTGCACAGATCACTTTTCCCGAATAATATCTTCGACTCTAAACTCAAAAAACATACCTGTTTAGTGGCTCTCAAATCGGGATTTTTCTATTTCTCCGTTTGACTTGCCAAAACCTCGTCCTTTTGAAGGAGATTTCGGCGTTTTTGATGATTGTCTGCCTGATGGGTGGGGATTGCTGATTTACATTATGTCTTCTCTGTTGTAATCAATACCATTATATTAGGGATAATACATAAAGCCGAATTTTTCACTGTATTTAAAAGTACTATTATACGGCAAGTTTATTATAGATTTATGCGCATTACAGGTGAAATGGCATCTTTTAAAAGTGCGTATTGCAGGTAGTAAATATGGATTTTTATTTGCGTATTGCAGAAAATATCATTAAATTTGCATATGGATGAGATGATAAACATTGAATGATATGATATTCAAACGTAAATTATATGACAAACTGCTTGTCTGGAAACAGCAAACGGCAGGCACTAAGGCGCTTCTGATAGAAGGCGCCCGACGGATAGGCAAATCCACTCTTGTGGAAGAGTTCGCAAAGAATGAATATCGGAGCTATCTTATGATAGATTTCAACAAAGTTAGTGACTCGGTTATTTCGGCCTTTAACAATTACATGAATGATCTCGACACCTTTTTCCTTATTCTTTCTTCGGAATATGGTGTGAGGCTTTATCCGAAAGAATCCATCATCATATTTGATGAGATACAACAGTTTCCGAAAGCTCGGCAAGCGATAAAGTATCTGGTCGCAGATGGACGGTTCGACTATATAGAGACGGGCTCGCTAATCTCCATAAAGGAGAATGTAAATGATATTACCATTCCTTCTGAAGAAAGGACACTGCTTATGTACCCCATGGACTTTGAGGAGTTTGCTTGGGCTATGAATGAAGAGCCATTGATGGCATATATCCGCCAATGCTTTGATAAAAAGGTACCTTTGGAGCAGGGGATTCACGCCAAGGCTATGCTGTTGTTCCGCCAATACATGATTGTGGGGGGATGCCGAAAAGCCTGTCGGCTTATCTGGAGAACAATCGGAATTTCGAAATGGCCGATATGGAAAAAAGAGACATACTGACACTGTACCGGAATGATATAAAGAAGATAAAGTCTGGCTACAGGTCGAGCGTACTAAGCATATTCGACCAGATACCTGCTTTTCTTTCGCGTTCCGAAAGACGTGTAGTGATGAACCGCATTGAAAAGGGGGCGAGCTTTCCAAAATATCATGATACTTTCTTTTGGCTCTCCGATTCGATGATTGCCAATGAATGCTTTAACTGTTCGGACCCTAACGTGGGACTTTCGCTGAATGAGGACAGAACATATGTGAAGTGTTATATGGGGGATACGGGACTACTTATCAGCCATACATTTGATGAAAATGAGATCTCTGACGGAGAGCTTTATCGAGAAATCTTATTGGGAAAACTGTCGGTGAACGAGGGTATGTTCTACGAGAACGTAATTGCCCAAATGTTGGTGGCTGCCGGGCACAAACTATACTTCTACACCCGATACAATCAAGAGAAGCACCGTAACGACATGGAAATAGATTTTATCTTGTCGAACCACAGCAAACTTAAATATAAAATATTTCCGATAGAGGTGAAATCGAATGATAAATATTCCATTCGTTCGCTTATCCGGTTCAGCGAGAGTTTTCGTCAGCGTATAGGAGGGAGTTATGTGATTCATCCTAAAAACCTGAGTGTAAGGGAAGGGGTGGTGTATCTACCTGCCTATATGACTTTCTGTTTGTAGCATATTCATTCTTGTAATCACCATTTTTGCACACAATCATTCTAATTTGATTATGTGCAGAGATGGCTTATGTTTATTAGCATATTTGCACTATTAATTGTTGGCGTTTTGTATAAAAGACACTTACTTCTTTTTTTTGTGCAATAGTGTGTAAAGCTGTGTAATGATGCGTAAATACCTCTGCTACTTTGCACGGTCTCAACTTGATTCTATCAAATGAGTTGAAAGGTATATCCGAGGTACAAATATATGCAAAACGATACAAAAAAGCAATATTAGTAGTCTTGTTTGTATTAGTTAAATATTTGATTGTAAGTGATTTGTTTGTTGTGTCTTGTCGGCGTTTCTCACTGTTTTTTATTTGGGTGGACAAATGAGTTTTCAGTATGATACTGTAAAGAGGAAATGCTTACTTAATGTCATAAGTGTCCACTAAAAAGTGGACACTTAAAAATTAAATAAATTTGGACCAAATGGGCTGAGTTTATTTGATTTTTAATAACGTCCCAATTTTAATGGGAAACTAGTTAAGCAATGAGACAAATATGGTTTGTTTCAAAAGAAAGATGTATAGTAAAATGTTAAAATTAATTTGTGGGTTGAATACTGTTCTTAAATACCTGTTCAATTCAAACAGACAAACCTAAAAAGTGAGCGTATGCCAAGTATAGAGGTATCATAATGAACAAAACATAGAAAGCCACTAGATTGTATCGACTATCTTGTGTTTTTGGGTTTGATTATCTTGTGGCTTTCATTGACTTGCTTGATACGTCAAAAAGAGTGCCATATTTTTGAAATAACACCCCATATATTAGTGTTAATAACTGGAAAAAATCTTATCTTTGCAAAATTTAAAACAGAATCATGCAACATCAGACATTAGTATATGCAGGAGGGTGCAAATATCAATAGGATAAAAGCTGTGTTTGCGGAACAAAATAGGATGAGCAAATGGCTTGCTAGAGAATTGGGCAAAGATCAAGCTACTATATCAAAGTGGTGTACCAATACGTACCAATCAAGTTTAGAAACATTGGTAAAAATAGCAGAACTGCTTAATGTTGATGTAAGAGATTTGATTGTAAAAACTGAAATTAAATAAGTTCATGTATAAAATAGAATGGGATAAAGATACCGGAGGAGTTTTGTTAAGTTCCAATGTCACGAAAGAGACTTTGGGTATATCACCTCGTCCTGTTTGGTTTGAAGAACTTGATTTGCTTGGCCTTGATCGTCTTGGTTGGATTTATCCACGAACAGAAGAACCGCTTATGTGGGCGGTTAATAAACAATATTTTTATCGTGGCGCATTGATGTTTGAGGCTAAAGGTGCTAATATTTACGATACACCGACTATCGTTTTCCAATCGGGTAAAGAAACATCCACCATAAAACCGATTGATGTAGAAGAAATGTTGCGACGCAACAGTGATCAAATGTTTCTTATTGAAAATGAGGCTGTTGAATTTATTCGCGACACCTATATGGCTTATTCGGTTGTGAATAAAGCCAATCAAGAGGTTGACTTTGAAGTACTCGCAGAAAAGGTAGAGAAACGCACAAAACAAAAAATGGCAGTGGTGAAACAAGATTGTGGCAGCTTCGATATTGTACCACTCAAAACAGCCAATGCTGGGGGCAAACGTGTATTGCTTTCTACTCGGATTGACCGATTTATTGCATCCTTTTCGGGCGGAAAAGATTCGCAAGTGGTGCTCGACCTTGTAACTCGCGCCATACCGCCCACCGCTTTTGAAGTGATTTATTCCGACACCGGCTATGAGTTGCCACCCTCATTGGAGCTTTACGAAGAAGTGCAACGCTACTATGGCGAGCGTTTCCCTGCATTGAAGTTCACCACCACACGCAATCACGGATCGGTTCTCAACTATTGGGATAAAATAGGAACTCCGAGCGACACTCACCGTTGGTGCTGTTCGGTAATGAAGACTGCACCTCTTTACCGCTCACTAAAAGTAGAGGGCAATAAGCAAGCGCGTGTCCTTACTTTCGATGGTGTTCGAGCAGAAGAGTCTACACGTCGAAGTGGCTATAATCGAATAGGGAAAGGTGTTAAACATTCGACAGTTATTAATGCTAGTCCTATTTTGAATTGGAATTTAGTAGAAATATTTCTGTATATTTTTAAATACGAATTGCCCATTAATGTCGCATACAGAAAAGGTGTCACAAGAGTAGGTTGTGTAATATGCCCATTTTCTTCCGAATGGAATGATATGGTAATCAATCGAACTTTCACCCCCGCTTTAAATCCTTTTTTGAAAAAAATAGAGAATTGTGTAAATAAACTGGCTATTTCCGATCAAGATGAATATATTAAATCAGGTAATTGGAAACGCAGGGCAGGTGGTAGAGAAATGAATCCAGATTCAGCTCTGAATGTTATTTCTAGCAATCCAGACCTTATTATTGAGATGGTTAATCCACATAAGGATATTACTACATGGTTTTCCGCAATTGGTGAATTTAAGGGCAGTTCCCAATATGGTAATATCAAATATGGTGATTCAATATATTCATTCCATGTTGAAAATAAAAATAATAAACTGATTATTGTTTTCCAAAATGCTAGTAATGCCTTATTTACAGGATTGGTCAAACGTGCTTTATATAAAGCCGTTTTCTGCATTAATTGCGAGGCTTGCGAAGTTGAATGTCCAACTGGCGCACTTTCAATTATCCCAGAAGCAAAAATTAACAAATCAAAATGTGTTCACTGCCAAAAATGCCTAAATTTCCACGAATTAGGTTGTATTGTAGCGCATTCACTCAAAAAAACAATTTCTAAATCTACAAAAATGAAACTTGTTGGATATAATAATTTTGGATTAAAAGAAGAATGGTTGGACTTTTATATGCTTAATCATGAGGACTTCTTTAAATCTGGTGACCATGGTCTTAATACCAAAGAACAATTGCCCAGCTTTACAAAGTGGCTTGTTCATGCTGAAATATTAGATAACGCCAAGACTAAAAAACTTACTGAAATCGGAAAATTTCTTATTTCGATTTACAGTTCTAATCCATCTTTAGTTTGGGAAATAATTTGGATTAATCTCACATATTCTTCTCCTATATTAACTTGGTATGCTCAGTCTGTGCCATTCCTTAGAAAAACAGCAGATGCTGAATTGAAAGCTATGGTCAAGAACGACTTTCCAGACACAAGCGACACTACAATAAAAAATATTGTTTATGCTATGTTGCGAACACTTAAAGAGAGTCCAATTGGTGAAGATATCTGTCAATACACATCAGAAGAGAAGCAAACTTTTGTTAGACTCCCAACATCAGAATTATCAAGAGAAGCTATTGCTTATTCTTTATACCGATATAGCGAAATCAACAACTCCAAAGAGTTACGCGTGTCTACCATTTATTCAGATACCGAACATGGACCAAAAGTAGAGTTTGGTATTGAAAGGAGTATTTTTATAAAGAACTTACGTTCTTTATCTTCTGATACAGATAGAGTGCTTCTAGCTGAATTAAATATGGGATTAGACCATATTACTCTACGTAATGAATTAAATGCGATTTCTACACTTAAACTTTTAACAAAATAATGGACTACGTTTTAGACATATATCGACAGATGTTTGCATCTCTAAAAAGAGGCAATCATAGAGGCGTATTTTCTAATGCGAAACCCATTTATTTAATTTCTTTGATTGATTATTTACCAGCGCTCAAAGAAAACGAGTTCAAATGGGGAGATAAAGCGTTTTTAACAACCTATTTAAGCAATACGACGCAATTGGTTGCTTCTCCGCCCACTCCTATAATTAAGCCATTTTTCCATTTATCTTCTGAACCGTTCTACACTCTTGTGTGGCGAGAAAATCCACCCGACAAACTTTTGAAATTTCCCTCGGCAAGGCTCTTAAAAGATTATTTGGATTACGCCAAGCTTGACGATGAGTTGTGGAAACTACTACAAGATGAATCGAGTAGATTATTTCTACGAGAGTGCATCATCAAAAATTACTTTGATTAAACTTCAAATTCTTACTTGACAATGGCAACAAAATATAACGACATCATAAAAAAACGTAGCGGTAGGGCTGCGTATAGTATTGAAGAAGAGAAAGGGAATCAATGGGCATCGTTCATTCCTAACGGTCAGTTTAATACCGTTCTGCGCACGGTGCTTCGCTCGGTGCGGGGCAACGATATTGATGCCCACAAATCGTTTTGGATAAACGGCACATACGGCACAGGAAAGAGCCATGCCGTAGCTGTCATCACCCACTTGCTCTGCGATACGGTCGACAATATCAAGGAATGGGTGGACTATGAATACGGGGCGGATAAATTCGACCTTATTCGCGGCCAAATTTACAGCCTGCGCGAAGCCAAACGTCTGTTGCCCGTCAAGATTGAAGGACTGCGTGATATGTCGCACGTGTCCGATTTGCCTTTGGTGCTTCAAACTGCCGTTGTCAAAGCACTCAACAAGGTGGATATTGAATTAGCTGTTGATACCGATTTCGATGCCCTCATCCAGCACATTCAAGGCAACCAAGTGATTTGGGACGACCTTATTGCCCGCTTTGCCGAATTGCGTTCGATTGCATCCACCCGCGAGAAGTTGATACATAAACTCTCGGGAAAAGATATGGCGACTTTCCAAAAGGCGAAATCGGCACAACGCCAAGCTAATATGACCATTCTTTTGAATCAAGAGAATGTGAGTGCTTGGCTTATCGAGGTACAAGAAAAGCTCCGTGCTGAAACCGACTACAAAGGTTTGCTTATCATTTGGGATGAGTTTACCGATGTGATGGACGATTCTATCGGTATTCCCGTACTTAAAGCTCTTCAGACCATTACACAAAAGTTCGCCAACGAGGAAAACGACAGTTTCCTCTTCTTGATTTCTCACCCGTCTGCCTTCAATAAATTGGGCAACGAGGAAACCAAGCAGACTGATGGGCGCTACCACCGCATGAAATACAACATGGAATCGGTGTCGGCGTTCAAAATCATGTCGCGCAAATTTGAGATTGTTGACCAAGACCGTCACCAATCAATGACCAACTTCTTCTACTCGACCAACAACAATTTGCTCGATCTGTACACCGCATCGTCCAACGACCCGAAAGAGACTCGCGGAGACCTAATCAACCTCTTCCCGATACACCCGGCTACTGCCAACCTTGCCACGCACTACGCCACAGTTGTCGGTTCATCAAGCCGAAGCGTGTTTGAGTTTATCGGTCAGAATGAGTCGATGGAAAACTTTTTGGAGAGCGAAACCACTTTTGCCAATCGTGATACCGTTACAGCAGATTATCTTTGGGACTTCGTACTGAAAGTGTTCCAAGACGATGTGGTGAATTATGGAGCTGTTACCGAACGTTTCAATACCTACCGCTTGCAAGTGGAAAACCACGGTGAAGCGGCTTATGCCGTTTTCAAAGGTATCTTGCTGCTCAACGCATTCAACAACATATCGGCTGAAAACAACAACGACCTCGTAACACCGACAGAGGACAACATTATAAATCTTTTCCTTGGCACTCAATACGAGAATGAAACCGAAGAAGTGCTCAATTGGTTTAACGACCAAGGCATCATCCAGCGTGCACCGGGTGGCATCTTCTCGGTTCAATTCTCCGCTTTGCCCTCACATGAAATCGAAGAACTAAAGCAATCGCTCGCTAACGATACGAATAAATTCCGTTTTATTTCGAACGTACTCAACTTCGGAGACACAGCTGCATCATACCTCACCAAAAAGTTTGTTCAGAAAATCATTCGCCCCTATGCTTATCACTTCTATTCAGAAGCATCAAACGATGCACTGCTGAAAGACAGAATTAAACGGGCGAAAAGAGAATCACGTCCGAGCGACCTTTATTTGGCTTTATTATTCTCAAAGAACAATGCCGAAATAGCGCATCTTCGTGAGTTTGCCGACCAAGCTTCTACCAGCGGCGTGACCGACGACAAGGACTTGAAGGATATTATATTCATTGTTTTCGACACTGCGTTTGGCGATAAACAATATGCTCGATTTATTGAATATATGGCAAACTACACTTCTGCCCAGTCACACGGTTTTCTCGACCAAGTGAATGTGCATCGCGACCACGCCGCTGATATGATAAAGGAATGGCTGCAAGATGCTCAACGTGGCAATGCCACTATCTATGTGAACGGTCAGCAAATTCCTATCTCGGTGAAGCACCTTTCACCATACCTCAATAATATGATTGCTCCTATCATCTTCCCCCAAGGGCCTGATGCTATTGAAGCAATCAGAACGAAAGCCCCCAATACATTCTGGAAGCCACAAGTGTCGAAAGAGATTATCCGCACATTCATTTTCAGCACCAATAAGTCGGAACTTACAGAAGTGGCCGGTCAAATGAAACCCGTACAATATCTTATACAAGACGCTCTTGACGAAAATCTTGAATGGCGTGCCGATATGCCGGACAATCACTCGTTCAAAATGGTTTTCGACTTCATACAGAACAAAATTAAATATGCCGATAAGTCGTTGTTGTTTAATTTTGCAGAGAAACTTGACGACCTGCGCAAACCGCCATACGGATTGTCAGGCAACTATGCCGCTGCGGCTATGGTTGCTTTTGCTCTGCGTAGTTGGGAAAACAAGATTTTTGACACCCTAGGAAAACCCATAGACAAAAATAGCTTGGTGGAAATCATTGGCGAGCTGTTCAATGTTTGGGAGAAAGGAAAGAACTCAAATAAATTGAGCTTCAAATTTCAGACACCCGAAGAGGGCAAGCTATGCAAAACGCTCGTTAAGGCTTTCAAGCTCGACAAGTTGAAAGGTTATAGCGATATATCGAGTCTTAAAGATGCTCGCTTTGCCATAACAGGCTCTTTGCTCGAAGAAAAGGGATATCCGCTATGGGCACTCAAATACATGGATGAAGAGTTTATCAACTCTCACCCGGCTATTTTGCTTAACGAAGACCTCAAACGTTTGTTTGACGATATTGTTGCTATCTGTGGCGAAAAGGATATTAAAAATCCAGCCCTCGTTAAAGACACCCTCGCCTTGGTAGAATACTATCGTGCAGATATTCCAGACATTATGGCAAAACCGGGCAACTTCCAAAACGGATTCAACAACTTCTTGCTAAGTCAACCCGGTATAGGTTTACAGGACTTTGAAATAGATTCTGCTTATGACTTTGTGAAAAAGCATCTTGAATCTACTGTTGGCTATTGGTCGGAAGAAGAGGTGATTGTTGCCCTGAAAGACTGGCGTATTGCCGAGAACGACAAAATTGAGGCAGAACGTCGTCGCGAGGAAGAAGAACGCCGCCGATTGGAAGAAGAGGAACGCGAGCGAGAACTTGAAGAAGAACGCCGCAAACTCGAAGAAGAAGCTAAAAACGCCAAGAATAAAGCTCTGCAAGAATTGAAAGGCAACCCCGAACAAATATTTCGTAAGAAAGTTTCTGCTCGACTATATCTTGATTCTATTGACTCTGCAGATTCACTCCGTTCACTTCTCGATAAGGTGATCGATTTAGGTTACGAATTTATTATTGACAAGATTCTCGAATCATCAAATAATCAAGAGTAGTTTATGTATAAATCGTTTAACTCACTTGATGAGCTTTTTACATATATACATGAGGATAAGCATTGGACAGGCGCCAATGCTTCCCATTTTGACAGATATCCTATCAGGTTTGTACTGTTCGATAATTTTTCCGACTTTAACGAATTTATTGTAAACCGTCCGGACGGTATTTACAAACATTCAATTGATACGATGATTGATCTTGAGTCGCCCGATGACTTTCTATCATATACCGAACTGTCCGGTGAGATACGCGCTTTTACGAAGAAAATTCCTATAAATGATTTTATCATTTATCCGTTTTCTGAAATGGCTCGTTTCTATGACAACGAGGAATACAAGGAATTTGATGCTCTTATCACCACCATACGCGGTTCACAAGCTCCTGAAGATGCCCAAAGCGAGCATGTTCGTATTTACATACCAATAGTGGGGATGCAGAAGAAAATGGGCAGGTTTATGAACGATAATTTTACGTTTGTTTGGGAGCTTAAATCGGAAACCGACAAAGGCACATATAACTTGGTCGTAACCAATGGTACTACCTATGGCGTTTCAGGACTTTCCGACAAATATACATATGTCAAGAATTTGCACGAGTGGCTTAAATTGTGGGAGAAAGGAAGTAAGATACAACCAACTATCATCATCAGTTCGCCGAACATTTTTGCTAATGCCCACTTTGCAAAACCTGATAATGCTTTTACATATACAGAATGCAAAAATGCCTACGAATTCCTTGTTAAAGGTTTGCATCTCGATTTTGGCGTAACAGAAGCCCCCTGTGAGGAAGAAATGTGCTATTGGGAACAACTGGCTGCCGAGATTGATATGAACACTTTTAATTTTGACGAGTTCGTGAAAGAACGCCTTGATACCTTCACTCTGCAAGACGGTATTGACTTTATAAAATCATGGTTTGATTGCGAAACAGATTTTGACCGTTGGTTATTATCAATCTATTTTCGCAAAATTGTTGATAAAACGGGATACGTATATCATGCCGTTTCTCGTTGCTCCAACCTTAGCAAATCGGAACTATTTTCTAATATAGCCACCCTTATATTTGAAAAAACAAATAAAGAGGCGTTTATTACTGAACGTTTCCAAGCTATGAATTTTGCTGCTGAAAAAGGTGTAAAAATCACCGATATGGCAAGGACTAAATTAAAAGCGAAACTTATGTCTATTGCAATAGCTCCCGAGCAAGGCGGATATTATCTTGCCGCCAAACTTCTGACTCCGTTAACGGAAGAAGAATTGGAACTTGCCATTCGTTGGGTTGCTCAGGGAAATATCAACCTCAATGATGTAAAGAGCATTTTCCCCGGGTTCTATTCTTATCTGCAACCTCTCGACCTTAACTCTCTTGAGGCATCTAATCAGTGGATATTGGAATATTTCAATAACTATCGCTTATCTAAAATCTCGGATAACATTAATGAACGTGTTTCTGAAATTGTTTCTGATAAAAACGCCAATTCTACATCGTTCTTAAATTGGTATGACAATGTCAAGACCGTTAAAACGATATTACATAATCGTTCGGACATTGACGTGTTTTATTGGATAGACGGACTGGGTGTAGATTGGATACCATTTGTTCGCAATATTATTGAGAAGTTCTCAAAAGAGCGTGTATATCTTAACGAAATACATATTGCTGTGGCAGACCTGCCTACGACCACCGCAGCCAACAAACCTATTTTACAATCGCTTTTGCCGGATGACCGACAACTTGAAAAGATCGGTAATTTGGATAGCTTTGCTCATTCGTCAAAGAATTACCCTCAATATATTATTGAAGAAATGAACATTTTGGAGAAAGCGATTACCCAAGTGCTTGACAAATACACAGGGAAGAAAATCGCTTTTATCTCCGACCATGGTGTTACCTACCTTTCTCAACATTCGAAAGGGCTTAAATTGGCTGGACTTACTCCCAACCATGAGGGCAGATTGGCTGATATTGTTGGCGAGAATTATGTTTCTGACAATAACTATATTATCCTTGACGACAAGAAGACAATATGTTCGTTGACTCACAAATCATTAACCGACAAGGTGAACGTGGGGCATGGTGCTCACGGAGGTTGTTCTCCCGAAGAAGTATTAGTTCCCATTATCGTGGTTTCTTCTCAGAAAAACGCGAACACCTATTCGGTCGCTATTGATAATGACGAGATAGACAGCAGACAACCCACACTGAAATTTGCTATTAGGGGGCTTGCCTCGGTAGATGTTCCAACGCTTGAATACAACGGTGTTATATATCATCTGTTGAACTTGGGCAATGATAAATTTGAGAGCGAACGTTTGAATTTGGTTGAAACTGCCACGAAGGCAATTGTACGTATCAACAATGAGATTTTTGAAACATTCAATATTAAAATATCTACGGGTGCTACCGAAGACGACTTATTTGATGATTTATAAATATTACAAAGATGAACCAATTCTTATCAGATAAGATTCGTGAGCAATTTGCCGCGATGACCATATATAAAGATCCAACTTCAACAGGCAGTCTTTTTGCAGGAAGAAATTTGCCATCATTCGTTAAAGACTTCTTGCTCAAACGGTATATCAATCCAGACGGTTCTGTCAATCGGCTCAAATTGACAGACTTTCTCGATTCTGTTATTCCTACCGAACAATCTACTGTCAAAGATCGATTGGATTGCGGGGAAGAGTTAACCCTTCTCACACGCTTTATAGTGTACATCGACCTTGTTAAGGGTATTCGTCGCTTTTCGATACCCGACATGGGTATTAAACAAAACGAGGGGCAAATCCCCGAATATGTTTACAAATCCCACATGGGCGAACTTGTCGATGGTGAAAAATGGGGTATTGTTAAATTGGCTCTCTTGCCTGATGAGGACGGCAAAAAGAACCATGTGGAAATGGTGGACTACAAACCATTCAAACCTTATAAATCCGTAGATATTGATTACCTCAAAAATGCACGTGAGGCTTTCACTATTAAAGAGTGGATTGATATGTTACTTTCCGCTATGGAGTATGATGCCGATGGCTTCCAATCACAAACAGAAAAGATAGAGTTCCTTACAAGATTACTCATTTTTTTAGAGCCTCGCTTAAATGTAATTGAGCTTGCACCCAAAGGAACAGGTAAAAGCTATGTTTTCGGCAACCTCTCCAAATATGGTTGGTTGGTTAGCGGAGGTAAGGTTACTCGTGCTAAGTTGTTTTATGATAAGCAAAAACAACAAAATGGCATTATTAAGAACTATGATTTTACGGCGTTCGATGAAATTCAGACTATCGTCTTTCAAGAGCCGGCAGAAATTCAAGCTGCATTAAAATCATATCTCGAATCGGGAAAGGCCACAATTGACAATAACGAGTTTACATCAGAATGTGGTTTGATGTTAATGGGAAATATCCCATTAAATGAGAAAAAACAACCGCTCAATTTCCGTTATTTTGATTCTTTGCCGAAGAACTTCCGTGAGTCTGCTTTGCTTGACCGTTTCCATTGCTTCATTGAGGGTTGGCATCTACCGCGCATTCACAAAGGTATGATTTTCTCGGGCTGGACTATAAACGTGGAATATTTCTCTGAAATTCTCCATGCTCTCCGCACTCAAAGTATTTATGGAATTGTATTCGACCAAATAGTTGGCTATGATAAGAATTCCGATACCCGCGACTTCAACGCTGTTAAACGTATTGCAGTGGGGTATATGAAGCTTCTTTTTCCTCATTGGACAAGTTCATCAAAAGTTGATCTTGATGAATTTGATAATTATTGCCTACAACCTGCAATCCGTAGGCGTGGCATCATTAAGGAACAATGCCACTACATCGATTCTGAGTTCAAAACTTCTATGCCTAATTTTTGGACTAAAGAGGGTGTCGGGAATAATAAAGATTCGGATGATCAGGGCATGGAAGAAAATGAGTTATTTTAAGGTTAGAATTATTTTTAATTGATTTTATAGGCATATGGAAAATTTGGATAAATTGGTACTTGAATTATGTAAACTGCCGCAAGAAACAGGTTGGGTAATGTTTAAGCATAACAATTACGACCCCAAAATGGTTGGCGAGGACATCAGTGCCTTAGCCAACAGTGCTGTTATTGCAGATAGGAGTTGTGCATATGATAGGTGTATACACACGAGATAATTGGCACGAAAATCAGTTTGAAAAAAGAGAGAAAGGTAATCAAGAACTTGAGAATTGGTTACGCTATCTTATTTCCAAAATGCCGATTTCAAAATGCACTCTGTTGATATTGGCTGAAAGCATATTGAAATGCTTATTATCTCGAAAGCAGTAGAAGTTTCCTGTTACTTTTGAAAAGTTAGATTATATCCGAGTAGATAGTTATACGAAGAAAATTATTGAATTTCCTGCATTACAGGTTCAATTGTGGGATAAATTGAGAAATCAGCAATTTAAAGATGCTTATGCTATTTCCGATATACATTGCAGAACATTCCCCTCTACTTAAATTGTGAGATGTATTTTGATATTCTAAATATGCCTATTCCAACAAGCGTTAATAGATATGCGCATTATTTGGTAGAGGACGGTATTATAGCCAAACAGAATAATGGTTAGTATGCCATAACAAACCTTGGAGCTATTCTGAAAACCGAGTAGAAGTTGCAAATTCAAGAACTCCATTAGTTGATATTATGAGAATTTGTGGATAATCCGCCTAAATCTTGAAACAAAAAATTAGCATTCTTTAATGCACCGATTGAACATATGTGAAGAATTAGGACGTGGATCGAATAGAATGGTTATTAGCTGTGAATTGCAAAAGTTGCCGGCTCCGCGAATTCAAATATATCAAGAATCAATTAAAGTTTCATTATTTTCCCATTTGGATTTCACCAATATTCCAATGGAAGATAAAATATGGGCGACATACTTATATGCTTGTATAAAGTATATAGAATGAGATGCTCTTACAAATAGTTCTTTAAGGGACAGATTTGGTGTTGCAGAATCGTATTCAGGTAGTATTTCAAGATTGATTAAAGAGGTTCTAAACAGTAAATTAATAAAGCCTGTGGATACTAATACAGCCCCTCGCTGCATGAGTAAATGTGGTGTTTTTTTATTGGGGGGAATTTTGAGGGGGAATAGATGGACGGGAAATGAAAGGGGGGCAAAAAGAGGATTACACTGTGCATTTTTATAATATTGTAAATCCTTGATATTCACTATGGATTGTCTTAAAAAGGGGGTGGATGTGAGGTTTTACGGGTGGAGATATGGCTGTTCGGAAGAAATGTATTATCTTCGTGGAAACCAAAGATAAATATATGCTGCGCTGATATGAAAACGAATAA
>PPYF01028824.1_pt1 | contig 22814 bp, 16 predicted proteins | sample 1559871 | NCBI WGS metagenome assembly PPYF01 (sample SAMN08240021, study PRJNA423297) | Human gut metagenome, whole genome shotgun sequencing project.
AATCTCCGAAAGATTATTTCACATAATCGCCCATATTTTTGACTGAATTTTAGCTAAATCTCATGCGCCAGCCCTGGCCAAATTTCGGGAAAGTGGTGTTTTCTGACGAAAAATTTGTAATTTTGCCGTTCCCGTCTTCTGGGTTTATTACCTATTCTACGATATCATCATGAAAACATTTAAGCTGTTTATACTGACGGCATTAGCCGTCACATCGACCGGCAGCGCCACCGGCGCCGAACCGTCGGGATATTACGATTCCTGCAAGGGAAAGAGCGGCGCGGCCCTGCTTACGGCGCTCTGCAATAAGATTTCGTCGCACACTACGGTGAGCTACAACGGGCTGTGGGATCTCTACCGATCGTCGGACGTCGACGATAACGGCAAGATCTGGGATATGTATTCGACCAAACGCTGGAATGCGGGCGAGAAGTGCGGAAACTATTCCAGGGTTGGCGACTGCTATAACCGCGAGCACTCACTGCCGAAGAGCTGGTTCGACGATGCCAGCCCCATGTATAGCGAGGCTTATCACATCTATCCCACCGACGGCAAGGTCAACGGCCAGCGCAGCAACTATCCGTTCGGCGAGTGTGAGAACGGAACTACGCTTTCTTCGAGCAACGGTATCAAGGCGCTCGGACGTCTCGGAAAGTCGACTTTCCCCGGCTACAGCGGCACTGTCTTCGAGCCCGACGACCAGTATAAGGGCGATTTCGCCCGCAGCTATTTCTATATGGCGGCCTGCTACAACGACAGAATTTCGTCGTGGCACAGCGACGCCATGGCCGGCAACAAGTATCCGGCTTTCAAGGAATGGACGGTCAACCTGCTTCTGAAATGGCACCGCGAGGACCCCGTCAGCAAGAAAGAACTCGACCGCAACGAGGCTGTCGCGAAACGTCAGAACAACCGAAACCCGTTTATCGACCATCCCGAACTCGCCGAACATATCTGGGGCAATAAGAAGACGACCCCCTGGAACGGCGACTCTTCGGCACCTGAGACGGCCTCATTCGTGCGTCCGTCCAACGGTCAGACCGTCGACCTGGGCCGCACGACGCTCAACAACGCCGTCAGCACGACCGTCAGTGTGTCGGGCAAAGGCTTCACTTCCAACGTCAGCGCCACCGTCAGCGGCGCCGGGTTCTCTGTCAGTCCCGCCTCGCTGTCGGCCTCGGCCGTCAACGCCGGCACGTCGGTGACAGTCACTTACCGTCCGACGGCCGCGTCGCAGACGTCGGCCACACTGACTTTCAGCGGCGACGGCGCCACGGCGACAGTTAAACTCACCGGCGATGTTGTCAGCGGCATTCCCGCCAACCAGCCGACGAATATCGACCGCGACGCGTTCACCGCCAACTGGGTGAATGTTGGTTCGGCTTCGACTGTCTACACTCTCTATGTCACTCAGAACGGCAGCAATCTCGCGGGCTATCCGCGTCAGATGGCGACCGGCGCAACCTCTTACAGGGTCACGGGGCTCGAAGAAGGCTCGACATACGTCTACTGGGTCACCGGTCTCGGACTGGAGAGCAACCATGTCACCGTCACAACCCATTCCGATCTGCCCGAAATCAATGCTCTGCCCGACGAAGACCTCGTGTTCACCGCCCGTCCCGGCGAGCCGAGCCGCGACATTTCGGTCACAGTCGACGCCTATATGATCGACCATGAGATAGAGGTCAGTGTCGACGCTCCTTTCGAGGTCAGCACCGACCGCAGCCGCTGGTTCAGGGTCGTCATCCTCGACCCCGACGACGACCACTTCTTTATCCGTGTCAATTCGGCCGACAAGGGTGTGTTCTATTCGGCAGTGACAATGAGTGCCGACGGATATGTGTTCGACGATCTGCGGGCTATGGCCACAATATCTGACGGCACGGCCGCAGGCGAGTTCTTCGAATCGTTCGAGGCCATGCAGAGCGCGGGCTATAGCGAGCAGACTCTCGAGCTTGACGCAGCCTCGTGGCGCTTCGACGGCGCCGGCGCCTTCGCCGACGACCGTGTGGCCCACACAGGCAGTCAGGGCGTGCGCTTCAACCGCGACGCCGGAAGCTATGCCGAGATGACTACCGGCCCGCGCGGGTCGTTCTCGAAGCTGACCTTCATGACGCGCCTGTTCGACAGCGAAGCCGCCGAGATTGCCGTTGAGATCAGCACCGACGGCGGTAAAAACTGGAAGCGCGTCACCACCGTCACTCCGACTTCCGACTGGCGCGAGACCGCTGTCGACCTCAACGGCGACGAGGCCGATCTGCGCGTGAGGTTTGTGAAGACCTCCGGCGCCCGCGTGGCCCTCGACGATGTCAGCCTGACAGGCTCGTTCGGCGCCCTCGGCGATGTCATTTCCGAACGCCGCGCCTGGGACGCCTATAACCTCGACGGCGATCTGGCAGTTGATGTTGCCGCGGCTGAAGCTATCGACGTGAACGTCTACAGCCTCGACGGCATCCGGCGCGCATCGCTGACCGCCACTCCCGGCATAACCCGCATCGAGCTCCCCGCCGGCCTCTACATCGTCGTTGTCGGCGACGACTCGCGCCGCGTCATCATTAAATAACCGCCTCCTGAAGTAACTGCAATAACCGACGGGGCTGTATCAACTTTGATGCAGCCCCGTCGGCGTAATGCTCAAAAATGATTTTGTGTTAATATAATAATATTTTACCTTTGCAAGGCAGAAGAGTCTGCAATACATATTTGTAAAAGCGTTTCAAGCTTTATCCTTTTCAAGGAAATCGCCAATTTTCAAAACTACAAAGGAGAGAGCAGCCAATAAAACGCTCATGCTTGTCGTGTATCCACTCCCCGACAAGGGGGGAGTATATCCGATAAGGCGTGGGAGTGGACTGTTTATTTGTAGTCAGGCGTTTGGCGATGCCTCCTTGAAGATAAACATGAACATCATTCCACGCTTTTTTTATTGATTAAACGTCGGTTCGGGAATGGAAGCGACATCATGAAAACACAATGCATAAACTACTAAAGAATCTGATGCTGTTGATTGTCACAACACTCAGCTTAACGATCTGCGCCTGCGGCGGCGATGATGACAAACCTGATAACCCTTATACCCCAGACAAGTCTGAGACGTCCGATACGCCCGATGATTCAGATGCAGATGGCGAAGATTCATTTGCTTTTGAAATAGTCGGCACGTGGAAATGCACCTATGAATGGGTGTATTCAGGGATAACAGAGACATATATAATGGTCGTACAGAGAGATCATACTTTGACCGTAGAAGAAAGCTCTTCTGAAGGAAAAACAGAGACATGGTCGGGGGAATGGGAATTTAACAGCCAGACCCGACAATGGAGCATCAGGGGTTACAGTTCTTTAATTTGCAGTACATATTCGTTGATAAACGATAAATTAGTATCGCAACAAAACTTTGCTGACGGCTCTTCAAGAACTGTAATTTTTGAAAAATATAATGGGGAACCTGACGATAATGATGATAATGACGATCCCGTTTCCGATAAGGATGGTTGTGAGGTTGCCCTGATTGGTAGTGAGTTTGTGAGCTTTAGGCATGTATATCAAGGTTACGGCGGGAAAGCTTGTAGAGTCAGCTGTGTTGAAACCGGGAAAAGCTCGTCACTGTCCGCTAATCACACCAGTCAAGATATTATGACTGTGAGATCTCTTTTGCCGGATACAGAATATACATTTAAAATAGAAACCGCCCATAGTTTAAGTGATTTTGACAAATCCAATTCTGTAACCACTCGGACAATAAATGTTCGGACAAAGACTTCGCAAGCGGAGGCGTATGTAGGATGGATGGTGCCATATTCCGATAGATTGGAGTTGAGGATTATTGTAGGTCAATCGGCAAATAAAGCGATTGTTTCATGCGGTAATTTTAGGAAAACCGTCAGTCAAAAGGGGAATGGTACAGAGGTCATCATCCCGAACCTTAAGCCCTCGACTGAATATACAGTTAAAGTGGCCGCTTATGATAATTCAGGCAATGTCGGTCAGACATACACATATACATTTACGACTACCGCATCACAAGGGGATAACAGCAGTACGTATTCAAATTACATCCGCTATAAAGACAGTAATCTGGATAATGCCAAATGGCATGAATATGAGCTTACAGACGTAGAAATGGGTGTGACTATGTTTGAAGGTGGCGCAGACAATCATGTAAAGTGGATCCATTTCGTTGATAAAAATAATAATGATTTAGCCGTAAGTATGGAGAGTTATTATGATGGAGCCACAATGCCTCCCGGCGGACGCTGGCCGGCCGGGACATACGAGATAACAACAAATATGGGAAACTTTTACACTCATAACCCCGTTATGTGGTGGTCTTATGGACATGGTACTGAATGGTTAATCGGGACGGCAACCATTCGATATGTCGGTTCGCAACTTATATATGAGTTTAAAGGTCAATGGACGAATCTTCCGATCGAAATTTATTTCAAAGGTAACTTCCAATCTAATTAGTATTAGACTTTTGTCAGTTTTATTGATGACGGTGTCTACAGTGCATACTGACGCTATTAATGGAGAATTTCGACTATTGCCATGACGACATTGAGAACATCAGCCTTTAGCGGCGACGAAATAGATTGAACGACCCTCAGACAACAGGAAGCTTCGTAGTAATCCGAGGCTTCCGTTGTCTTTTTCTGTGCCGAGCACGCGTCGCAGCTTGTCACGCAAACGGCGATAGCCAAGGCCCGCGACCTGTGCTGTCGCGTTTCGCGGCGGCGCGCACTGCCGTGGCTTGCCGCGAATTTGTGGGGGAGCGGAGGTTGCCGCCAGCTATCGCAGTTGTAGAGATTTCGCGCGTCCCGCGCTTGACAACAGAATCAGTAATGATTTGCTATTCGGAGTTTTGAGATATACAGATGGCGAACGGTCACAATTCTGACTGTCAAATACGTCCGCAAAAATGACAAAAAAATTGTCAGGTACTGTAGCCTGTGGCACGCTTCTAAGGCGCTGCGGTGTAACAAGCCTATTGCCAGGTGCTTGAGGGGGGATGTCGCAGAATTGGGTGGCATATCAGACCCGGTGTTTCCGACAAAGAGTAGCCGCGTGCCTTTGGCACGCTTCAAATGTCTGACAGTAAACATATTATACCGCAGCGCCTTAGAAGCGTGCCAAAGGCACGCGGCCACATTCAGATGCAGGAAATCCTCTAAACCGAGTAATTCCGATATAACAGCAAAGCCGGTCCGTAAGGGCCGGCTTTGCTGTTGGTTATTGCGGTGGTTATTTATACCACTGGGAATACATGAGGTAGTTGTGGGCGATCTTGATGTTCAGCTCCTGGGCTTTCTCGGGATCGACCTTCTTGACGAACTTGGCGGGAGCGCCTGCCCACATCTCATGGGGGCCGATGACGGTGCGCGACAGAACGACCGATCCGGCAGCCACCAGAGCGCCTTCGCCGACGACGGCGTCGTCCATGACTATGGAGCCCATGCCTATGAGGGCGTAATCGTGGATTTTGCAGCCGTGGAGAGTGACATTGTGGCCGATCGAAACATCGTTGCCGATCTCGATCGTCGACTTCTCGTAGAGAGTGTGGAGCACACTGCCGTCCTGAATGTTGACACGGTCGCCGACGGTGATGGTGTTCACGTCGCCGCGCAGAACGACGTTGAACCATATCGAGCACTGGTCGCCGAGGGTGACGTCGCCGACAATTGTTGCGTTGGGGGCTATGAAGCAGTCCTTGCCTATTTTGGGCTCGAAACCGCGCACGCCGAAAATTGTTGCCATAATTGGTTATGCTATATAAATATGGTTATGAGATTCAGAGCGGGCGGCAGGCCTGACGGAGCCATTCGAGATCTTCGCCGTCGAGGTCGGGAGCGAGCTCGGCGAGAACGCGCTCATGATATTCGTTGACCCAGTTTATTTCGTCGGTCGACATTATCGACGTGTCGAAGAGCTCGCGCTCGAAGGGGCAGAGAGTAAGGGTCTCGAAGCCGAAGAAGCGGCCGAACTCCGTTGTCTCGAGTTCGACGGTCAGCACGAGGTTCTCGCAGCGTATGCCGTAGCGGTCGCTGAGATACACTCCCGGTTCGTTTGAGGTTATCATGCCGGGAAGCATCGGTGCGCCGGTGTCGTTGAGGCGGATGCTCTGCGGGCCTTCATGGACATTGAGGAAGTGGCCTACGCCGTGGCCCGTGCCGTGGAGGTAGCTCTTGCCCTCTTTCCATAGCGGCATGCGCGCCATGGCGTCGAGCTGATGGCCGCGGGTTCCTTCGGGGAACTTCGCGGTAGCGATGGCGATATGGCCTTTCATGACGAGGGTGAAATCGTGGCGCTGGTCGTCGGTGGGATTGCCGAACGAGATAGTGCGCGTGATGTCGGTGGTGCCGTCGAGATAGCTTGCGCCCGAGTCGACGAGCAGCAGCGACGAAGCGTCGATGGCGGCGTTGGTTGCCGGACGGGCGGCGTAGTGGACTATCGCTCCGTGAGGACCGAAGCCGGCTATCGTCTCGAAGCTCTCTTCGACATAATAATCGCCTTTGGCGCGGTATTTGGTGAGGATTCCGGGAACGTCCATCTCGGTCAGAGCTTTCCCGGCGGCTACGGTGCGCTTGATTTCGGCCAGAGCGTGAACCATGGCGATGCCGTCGCGGTGCATGGCGGCGCGCATGCCGGCGATCTGCGTCAGATTCTTGATAGCCTTGGGCATTGCCACTGCCGACGAGCCGACAACGGCACGGTCGCCGAGCATGTCGGCTACGGCCACGGCTGTCTGCGGGCCGCTGACGAGCACTTTCGCTCCTTCGGGCAGCGTTGACAGGAAACGGCGTATGTCGGAGTAGGGGAGAACGGCGACGTTGCATCCGCTGAGGTGGGCGCGCACGGCGTCGGTCAGCTTGCGCTCGTCGATGAAGAGCACCGAGGTGCCGTCGGCCGACAGATAGAGGTGTGCGGTGGCCACGGGGTTATATTCGACGTCGTTCGAGCGGATGTTCAGAACCCATGCGATCTCGTCGAGAGCCGAGATGAACACCGCGCGGGCTCCCTGGCTTTCGGCCGACTGGAGAATGGCGGCGATCTTGTCGGCGGCGCTGACTCCGGCATATTTGATGTCGTGGACATAGACCTCGCAGAGAGGCAGCTCGGGACGGTCGGGCCATACACCGGCTCCGGCGGGGTCGAAGGCTGTGTCGAGACGGAGGCCAGCGGCGGCGAAAGCGTCGGCCATGGCTCGAGTCTCGTTTATCGAGAAGAGCATTCCGTCTATGCCGACGGTCATTCCCGGCTTCAGTGTCGAGCAGAGCCACTGCTCGATAGAGGGTGTTTCGGGAAGACCGTCTTTCATAAGTTCGACGGGAGAGCCTTTGAGCTGGTCGGCGGCCTGAAGGAAATAGCGCGAGTCGGTCCATAGACGGGCGTCGCCGGCTGTGACGACGAGCGTTCCGGCCGAGCCGGTGAAGCCTGAGATATGGCGGCGCAGTTGCCAGTGGTCGGCGATATATTCGCCGTGGTGGGGGTCGGTCTGGGGGATGACGACGGCGTCGACGCCGTTTTGTTTCATGTTGAGGCGGAGGGCCTCGAGCGGTGTGAGGTTACTCATGGTTTCATGTGTTTAGTGTCTGACCGCAAAGATAGTGAAAGGCGAGAGCAGTGGCAAATTTATTTGACAATGCCAAGCCGCATCCTGTCTTATCCAAAGATAGTGAAAGGCGAGAGCAGTGGCAAATAAATTTGACAAGGTTCGGGAGGGCCTGTTGGTCGGACGTGGGACGGCCATTGACTGCGTTGCGCGTTATGCAGCAATTGTTGTGAACTTTTTTGATTTATTTAATGCAGTTATAATCAGCTTCTTGCGGTTTAAAGAGACTGTTCGAGGTGAATTTTTTTTGAAAATATTTTGTCAGAATGAAAAATGGTTGTAACTTTGCAATCGCTTTCGGGGATGAACGCATCTTCCGCAGAGCAAGCGAACATTGCAACAGATGCCTCTTTAGCTCAGTTGGCCAGAGCACGTGATTTGTAATCTCGGGGTCGTTGGTTCGAATCCGACAAGAGGCTCTAAAATATTGGAATCAAGGAATACGCGCTTCGGCACGGCTCCAGAATAAGGGCGAATACCAGAGTGGCCAAATGGGGCAGACTGTAAATCTGCTGGTTTATACCTTCGGTGGTTCGAATCCATCTTAATCCCGCCATCGGCTCGAAAAAACCGCTAAAACCCGACCGCCCCGATTGTGTCTTGTTCACTATCGTGGCGTCGTTGAATTAACGAGTTAAATCATTTTACCTAAAAAATACAAATAGCAAAGTTATGGCTAAAGAGAAATTCGAAAGAACCAAACCGCACGTGAACATCGGTACGATCGGTCACGTCGATCATGGTAAAACCACTCTTACTGCCGCCATCACCAAAGTGCTGGCCGAGCAGGGTCTCTCTGAGGTTAAGTCGTTCGACCAGATCGATAACGCCCCCGAAGAGAAAGAGCGCGGTATCACTATCAACACTGCCCACGTCGAGTATGAGACTGCAAACCGTCACTATGCTCACGTTGACTGCCCGGGCCACGCTGACTATGTGAAGAACATGGTTACCGGTGCTGCCCAGATGGACGGTGCCATCATCGTTGTCGCTGCTACCGACGGCCCGATGCCCCAGACCCGCGAGCACATCCTTCTCGCCCGTCAGGTGAACGTGCCCCGTCTGGTTGTTTTCCTGAACAAGTGCGACATGGTCGACGACGAAGAGATGTTCGAACTCGTCGAGATGGAAATGCGCGACCTTCTCTCGGCCTACGACTATGATGGCGACAACACTCCCATCATCCGCGGCTCGGCTCTGGGTGCCCTCAACGGCGAACCCCAGTGGGAAGCCAAAGTCATGGAGCTCATGGCAGCTGTCGACGAGTGGATTCCCCTGCCTCCGCGCGACATCGACAAACCCTTCCTGATGCCTGTCGAGGACGTCTTCTCGATCACCGGCCGCGGCACCGTTGCTACCGGTCGTATCGAAACCGGTATCGTCAAGGTTGGCGACGAGGTTCAGATCATGGGTCTGGGCGCCGACATGAAATCGGTTGTTACCGGTGTTGAGATGTTCCGCAAGATCCTCGACGAAGGTGAAGCCGGCGATAACGTTGGTCTCCTTCTCCGCGGTATCGACAAGAAAGACATCAAGCGCGGTATGGTTATCTGCCATCCGGGTCTGGTTAAGCCCCACAGCAAATTCAAAGCTTCGGTTTATATCCTGAAGAAAGAAGAAGGTGGCCGCCACACTCCGTTCCACAACCACTATCGTCCTCAGTTCTATATCCGCACCCTCGATGTTACCGGTGAGATCACTCTTCCCGAAGGCGTTGAGATGGTAATGCCGGGCGACCACGTTGAGATCACTGTTGAGCTCATCACTTCGGTTGCTTGCGACGCCGGTCTGCGTTTCGCTATCCGCGAAGGTGGCCGCACCGTAGGTTCGGGTCAGATCACTCAGATCCTCGACGACTGATTGTCGACAAACAAATAACCGAAAGAGGGGCGCGGAGCCCCGGGCCCCTCTTTCACTACATACGGGTTTAGCTCAGTCGGTAGAGCACTGGTCTCCAAAACCAGGTGTCGGGAGTTCGAGCCTCTCAACCCGTGCTAAAAACAAAAACAAATGAAGAAATTAAAACTACTCACGGATTTGGAGGAGTCTTACACCGAGCTTCGGTATAAGACTTCTTGGCCGACTAAGGAGCAGGTCGTCAAAAGCGCTGTCATCGTGCTTATTGCTTCCGTTATTATCGCACTGATAGTGTGGGTGATGGACCTGGTGGTCGACAATTTGATGCACTTAATCTACAGCCTGGGACAGTAATCGCGCTGTCAGATAGAGGCCGCTGACCAGAAGTGACTTTCAGACACAAGCAAATTCAACAGTAACACGTCAATTTCCAAGTATCAATGGCTGAGACAAAAAGAGCATGGTACGTTCTGCGTGCCATATCAGGTAAAGAAGCTAAGGTGAAAGAGGTGCTCGACGCACAGATGCGTAACACCGACCTCGGCAAACATCTGTTTCAAGTGCTGATACCTACCGAACGTGTGATGGCGATGCGCAACGGAAAGAAGGTCATCAAGGAGAAGAACCTCTATTCAGGATACGTTTTCATCGAAGCAGAGCTGACCGGCGAGGTGATGTATTTGCTGAAGAATACCAGCAATGTCATCGACTTTCTCGCAGGGCGTGCTAAGGGCAGCGCTCCCGAGCCTTTGCGCGAGAGCGAGGTCAAGAGAATGCTTGGCGCTGCCGATGAACTCGTGGATCTCGACGAAGACGGTAACAACTACATGGTAGGTGAGACTGTCAAGGTAACCTCGGGCCCCTTCAGCGGGTTCTCGGGAGTTATCGACGAGGTCAATCGTGAGAAAAAGAAGCTCTCTGTCATGGTCAAGATTTTTGGCCGCAAGACCCCCCTTGAGTTGGAGAATTCGCAGGTAGAGCGAGAGTGACACCCTCGGCACTGCCGGCGGTTTCGTCGTTTGTTCTCCGGCAACGGAGACCTTCGGCGCGGCAGCCGGGAGCCAGCGGGGTTCTGAAAACTTTCCGAGGCGCTGTCCGCAGCAGATACCACAGTCGGTTACGCGGCTGGAGGGGTTGCGGTGAGAGCCGATGGTTATTTCAGGACTTCAGGTGGCTTTAAGCCGAAGGCGCGCCGCTTGCGCAGTCACGCTAACCTTTAAATTTTTATTAACAATGGCAAAAGAAATTGCTGGACAGATCAAATTGCAGATTAAGGGCGGTGCGGCAAACCCCTCACCTCCCGTAGGACCGGCGCTGGGCTCCAAGGGTATCAACATCATGGAGTTCTGCAAGCAATTCAACGCCCGCACCCAGGACAAGGGAGGCAAGGTTCTCCCCGTTGTAATCACCTACTACACCGATAAGAGCTTCGACTTCATCGTCAAGACTCCGCCGGTAGCCATTCAGCTTCTCGAGGCCGCCAAGGTCAAGAAAGGCTCGTCGCAGCCCAACCGCGACAAAGTGGCAGAGATTACCTGGGATCAGGTTAAAGCTATCGCCGAAGACAAGATGCCCGATCTGAACTGCTTCACCGTTGAATCGGCAATGCGCATGGTAGCCGGCACAGCCCGTTCCATGGGTATCACTGTCAAAGGAGCATTTCCCGCTAACGCTTAAAAGTTCAACTTATCATGAGCAAACTGACAAAGAATCAAAAGGTAGCCCTCGAGAAGCTTGAACCGGGTAAAGCTTATACTCTGGCAGAAGCCGCCGAGAAGGTAAAAGAAATCAGCTACACAAAATTTGACGCTTCGCTCGACATCGACGTGCGCCTCGGTGTTGACCCCCGTAAGGCCAACCAGATGGTTCGCGGCGTTGTCACCCTGCCTCACGGCACGGGCAAGCAGGTGCGCGTTCTGGTGCTCTGCAGCGCCGACGCCGAAGCTGCCGCAAAGGCTGCCGGCGCCGACTATGTGGGCCTCGAAGAATATATCGAAAAAATCAAAGGCGGCTGGACTGACGTCGATGTCATCATCACTCAGCCCGCTGTCATGGGTAAGATCGGTCCTCTGGGGCGCATCCTCGGTCCGCGCGGCCTGATGCCTAACCCCAAGAGCGGCACGGTTACCGTCGATGTTGCCAAGGCTGTTGAAGAGGTCAAGAAGGGTAAAATCGACTTCAAGGTCGACAAGAACGGTATCGTTCACTCGTCGATCGGCAAGGTATCGTTCGATGCCAAGGCCATGAAGGAGAATGCCCGCGAGTTTATCAACACTCTGATCAAACTCAAACCGGCCACCGCAAAGGGCACCTATATCAAGAGCATTTATCTTTCGAGCACCATGAGTCCGGGTGTCAAGGTCGATACAAAATCGATCGAGGAATAACCTAATTAAAGAAACGAACGCATGAAAAAGGAAGATAAGCAATTGGCGATTGAAAAGATCGCCGCTACGATCAAAGACTATTCTTGCTTCTACCTCGTCGAGACCGCCGGCCTCGACGCCGAGCTGACAAGCTCGCTGCGTCGCGCCTGCTTCGGCGACGGCATCAAGCTGATGGTTGTCAAGAACACTCTTCTTCACAAAGCTCTCGAGAGCCTCGACGTTGACTACAGCGAGCTCTACGGCGCTCTCAAGGGTCAGACAGCCCTGATGTGCTCGAACGTGGGTAATGCCCCCGCCAAGCTCATCAAGAAGGTGACCAACAAAGATCAGCAGCTGCCGCGTCTGAAAGCCGCCTGGGTCGAGGAAACAGCCTATATCGGTGCTGACCAGCTCGACACACTGGCTTCGATCAAGAGCAAGAACGAACTTATCGCCGACGTTGTCGCTCTGCTTCAGTCGCCCGCGAAGAACGTTGTCAGCGCCCTCCAGAGCGGCGGCACAAAGCTTCACGGTATTCTCGAGACACTCTCGAAGAAAGAGGCCTGAGGCTGACCCCTGTAGACTCTCTTCTCGACCAAATCAACCAAACAAAAAAACAAAACAAATAAAAAGATACAAAAATGGCAGATCTTAAAGCTTTTGCAGAACAACTCGTTAACCTCACCGTTAAAGAAGTAAACGAACTCGCTCAGATCCTCAAGGACGAGTATGGTATCGAACCCGCTGCTGCTGCTGTAGCAGTTGCTGCCGGTCCGGCCGCTGCCGGCGAAGCCGCTGAAGAGAAGACTTCTTTCGACGTAGTGCTCAAATCGGCCGGTGCCAGCAAGCTCGCCGTTGTCAAGCTCGTCAAAGAACTGACCGGTCTTGGCCTGAAAGAAGCCAAGGAGATGGTCGACGGCGCTCCCAGCGTTGTCAAGGAAGGCGTTGCCAAGGCAGATGCCGAAGGCCTTAAGAAGCAGCTCGAAGAAGCCGGCGCTGAAGTCGAACTTAAATAAAACGGCCTGATTTTCAGGCAATAAGGTTAAGAACCCTCTAAGGGGTGGTTCTTAACCTTTTTGTGCATTTTTTTTCTTTGAGTTCCCTTTCACGTTAATCCATCAACCCCCGCAAAAATCTTAGATGCCAAATTCAGTTGATAAACCCCGCGTAAATTTTACGTCGGTCAAAAATCCTCTCCCCTATCCTGATTTTCTGGAGGTGCAGCTAAAGTCGTTTCAGGACTTCATGCAGCTCGACACTCCCCCCGAGAAGCGCAACAACGAAGGGCTTTATAAGGTATTTTCCGAGAATTTCCCCATTGCCGACACACGCAACAATTTCGTGCTGGAATTTCTCGACTATTATATCGATCCGCCGCGCTACACCATCGACGAGTGTCTCGAGCATGGCCTGACCTACAGCGTGCCCCTCAAAGCAAAGCTTAAGCTATATTGTACCGACCCTGACCACGAGGACTTTGCCACGGTTGTTCAGGATGTTTATCTCGGTCAGATTCCCTACATGACCGAGAAGGGAACCTTTGTTATCAACGGAGCCGAGCGTGTCGTCGTCTCGCAGCTCCACCGTTCGCCGGGTGTCTTCTTCGGACAGAGCACCCATGCCAACGGAACAAAGCTCTACAGTGCGCGTATTATCCCGTTCCGCGGCAGCTGGATCGAGTTCGCCACTGACATCAACAACGTGATGTATGCCTACATCGACCGCAAGAAGAAGCTGCCCGTGACCACCCTTCTGCGTGCTATCGGCCTCGAGAGCGACAAGGACATTATCGAGATCTTCGGTCTGGCCGAAGACATAAAGGTGACCCCCGCAAACCTCAAGAAGGCAGTGGGTCGCAAGCTTGCCGCCCGTGTGCTGAAATCGTGGGTCGAGGACTTCGCCGACGAAGACACCGGCGAGGTTGTGTCGATCGAGCGCAACGACGTTGTCATCGACCGCGAGACCGTCATCACCGAAGAAGATATTCCGAAAATCCTCGAGAGCGGCGTCCAGACAATCCTTCTCCACAAGGAGAGCGCCGACGCAATCGACTATTCGATTATCTTCAACACTCTTCAGAAAGATACTTCGAACTCCGAAAAGGAGGCTATCCAATATATCTACAGACAGCTGCGCAACGCCGAGCCACCGGATGACGCATCGGCCCGCGAAGTCATTACCAACCTCTTCTTCAGCGAGAAGCGCTACGACCTCGGCGAGGTAGGCCGCTACCGCATCAACAAGAAGCTGGGCATGACGACGCCGATGGATGTCAAGGTGCTCACCCGCGAAGATATCGTCGAGATCATCAAGCACCTCATCCAGCTCATCAACTCCAAGGCTGAAGTGGACGATATCGACCACCTCAGCAACCGTCGTGTGCGCACCGTCGGCGAACAGCTCTACAACCAGTTTGCCGTCGGCCTGGCCCGCATGGGCCGTACTATCCGCGAGCGTATGAACGTCCGCGACAATGAGGTCTTCACCCCGACCGACCTCATCAATGCCAAGACTATCTCAAGCGTCATCAACACCTTCTTCGGCACCAACGCCCTGAGCCAGTTCATGGATCAGACTAACCCGCTGGCCGAGATGACCCACAAGCGCCGTATGAGTGCCCTGGGTCCCGGCGGTCTGTCGCGTGAGCGCGCCGGATTCGAGGTGCGTGACGTCCACTATACCCACTATGGCCGCCTCTGCCCGATCGAGACGCCTGAAGGCCCGAACATCGGTCTGATCTCGTCGCTCTGCGTCTATGCCAAGATCAATGACCTGGGCTTTATCGAGACCCCCTACCGCACGGTTGAGAACGGCGTTGTCGACCTCAAGAACGACGAGGTCGTCTATATGACCGCCGAGGCCGAAGAGGGCAAGATGATCGCTCAGGGAAGCGCCCTTGTCAACGACAACGGCACCTTTGTCGACGAGCGCGTCAAAGCCCGTCAGGACGCAGATTTCCCCATCGTGCCCCCCGAGCAGATCGAGCTGATGGACGTAAGCCCCGTGCAGATCGCCTCTATCGCAGCCTGCCTGATTCCCTTCCTCGAGCACGACGATGCCAACCGCGCGCTCATGGGATCGAACATGATGCGCCAGGCTGTGCCTCTGATGCGCAGCGAGGCTCCTATCGTCGGAACCGGTCTCGAAGGTCAGCTCATCCGCGACAGCCGCACTCAGGTGATGGCCGAAGGCCCCGGCGTGATCGAGTTTGTCGACGCCACTGTTATCCGCATCCGCTACGACCGCACCGAAGAGGAAGAGTTCGTGGCATTCGAGGATGCCGTCAAGGAATATCATCTGCCGAAATTCCGCAAGACCAACCAGAGCACTACAATCGACCTGCGCCCGATCTGCGAGAAGGGCCAGCGCGTCAACAAAGGCGACATTCTGACCGAAGGCTATTCGACCGAAAACGGCGAGCTTGCCCTCGGACGCAACCTGAAGGTGGCCTTCATGCCCTGGAAAGGATATAACTACGAGGATGCCATCGTGCTGAACGAGCGCATGGTCCGCGAAGACATACTGACCTCGGTTCATGTCGACGAATACACCCTCGAGGTGCGCGAGACAAAGCGCGGTATGGAAGAGCTGACATCCGATATTCCCAACGTCAGCGAAGACGCTACCAAAGACCTCGACGAGCGCGGCATTATCCGCGTGGGCGCCCACGTTGTTCCCGGCGACATCATGATCGGTAAGATCACGCCTAAGGGAGAGAGCGACCCGACCCCCGAGGAAAAACTGCTCCGCGCCATCTTCGGCGACAAGGCCGGCGATGTCAAGGACGCCTCGCTGAAGGCGACTCCGTCGCTCAAGGGTGTGGTTATCGGCACTAACCTTTTCCAGCGCGCCGAGAAGAAGCCGTCGCGCACGAAGAGCGTCAACGCCATGCTTCCCAAGCTCGACGAGGAATATGCCGAGAAACAGGAAGCTCTCAAGAAGCTTCTGACCGACAAGCTGCTCGAACTCACCGGCAGCAAGACCTCGGCCGGGGTGAAGGACTTCCTCGGAAGCGACATCATTCCGAAAGGAGCTAAGTTCAGCGCCGCCGTTCTCCGCGACATAAACTACGACACTGTCAACCTCAGCAAGTGGACAAACGACAGCCATAAGAACGATCTTATCCGCGCCACCATCGTCAACTATCTGCGCAAGAGCAAGGAAATCGACGCCGAGCTGCGCCGCCGCAAGTTCGATCTCTCGATCGGCGACGAGCTGCCCAGCGGAATCATGAAGCTCGCCAAGGTCTACGTGGCCAAGAAGCGCAAGATCGGTGTCGGCGACAAGATGGCCGGCCGCCACGGTAACAAAGGTATCGTGTCGCGCGTTGTCCGTCAGGAAGATATGCCGTTCCTGGCCGACGGAACCCCGGTCGACATCGTGCTGAACCCGCTGGGTGTGCCTTCGCGTATGAACCTCGGTCAGATTTTCGAGACTGTGCTCGGATGGGCTGGCCGTGAGCTGGGCGAGAAATTCGCTACCCCGATTTTCGACGGCGCCACCCTCGACGACCTCAATGCCTGGACCGACAAGGCAGGCCTGCCGCGCTACGGCAAGTGCTACCTCTACGACGGCGGAACAGGTGAGCGTTTCGACCAGCCCGCCACTGTCGGCGTCATCTATATGCTTAAGCTCGGCCACATGGTCGAAGACAAGATGCACGCCCGTTCGATCGGCCCGTACTCGCTGATAACGCAGCAGCCTCTGGGCGGTAAGGCCCAGTTCGGCGGACAGCGTTTCGGAGAGATGGAGGTCTGGGCGCTCGAAGCATTCGGCGCCAGCCATATCCTTCAGGAAATCCTGACGGTGAAGTCCGACGACGTCACCGGCCGCTCGAAGACCTACGAGGCCATCGTCAAGGGCGATCCCATGCCGCCGGCCGGCATTCCCGAATCGCTCAACGTGCTGCTCCACGAGCTGCGCGGTCTCGGACTGAGCGTGAACCTCGAACCGTGAGCCTGAGGCTCAGAACATCATAGCTTCCCGGCGGCGGCGTCAGCGCCGCCGGGGGCTCACAAAAGCTCAAACAAGTCAATAACATCTTTCTGTCAACACTCCATAATGGCTTTTAGAAAAGAGACAAAACAAAAAACCGGATTTTCAAAGATTTCGATCGGCCTGGCTTCTCCCGAGGAGATTCTCGAGAAGTCGAGCGGCGAAGTGCTCAAGCCCGAGACCATCAACTACCGTACCTACAAGCCGGAACGCGACGGCCTCTTCTGTGAGCGCATCTTTGGTCCCGTTAAAGACTATGAGTGTCATTGCGGCAAATATAAACGCATCCGCTACAAGGGCATCGTCTGCGACCGCTGCGGAGTTGAGGTGACCGAGAAGAAAGTGCGCCGCGAGCGCATGGGCCATATCAAGCTGGTTGTGCCCGTGGCTCATATCTGGTATTTCCGCTCGCTCCCCAACAAGATCGGCTATCTGCTGGGTCTGCCGACGAAGAAGCTCGACTCGATAATCTACTACGAGCGCTACGTCGTCATCAATCCGGGTAACGTCGAAGGGGTGCAGCGTCTCGATCTTCTGACCGAAGACGAATATTTCGACATCCTCGACCGTCTTCCCAAAGAAAACTCCCTTCTCGAAGACACCGACCCCAACAAGTTCGTGGCCAAGATGGGAGCCGAGGCTCTCTATGACCTTCTCAAGGACATAGACCTCGACGAACTCAGCTACGCTCTGCGCCATCAGGCCGACACCGACGGCTCGCAGCAGCGCAAGACCGAGGCCCTGAAACGCCTCCAGGTTGTTGAATCGTTCCGCGCAAGCCGCGGCCGCAACAAACCCGAATGGATGATTCTTCAGGCCGTGCCTGTTATTCCGCCCGAGCTTCGCCCGCTCGTTCCCCTCGACGGCGGCCGCTTCGCTACGTCGGATCTCAACGACCTCTACCGTCGCGTGATCATCCGTAACAACCGCCTCAAACGCCTCATCGAAATCAAGGCCCCCGACGTCATCCTCCGCAACGAGAAGCGCATGCTTCAGGAGGCTGTCGACTCGCTTCTCGATAACTCGCGCCGTTCGTCGGCCGTCAAGACCGAAGCCAACCGCCCGCTCAAATCGCTCTCAGACAGCCTTAAGGGTAAGCAGGGACGTTTCCGTCAGAACCTTCTCGGTAAGCGCGTCGACTATTCGGCCCGCTCGGTTATCGTCGTAGGCCCCGAGCTGAAGATGCACGAGTGCGGTCTGCCCAAGGATATGGCAGCAGAGCTCTACAAGCCTTTCGTTATCCGCAAGCTCATCGAGCGCGGTATCGTCAAGACTGTCAAGAGCGCCAAGAAAATCGTCGACCGCAAGGAGCCTGTCGTATGGGATATCCTCGAATATGTCATGAAGGGCCATCCCGTTCTGCTCAACCGCGCTCCGACACTCCACCGTCTCGGTATCCAGGCCTTCCAGCCCAAGCTCATCGAGGGCAAGGCAATCCAGCTTCACCCGCTGGCATGTACGGCCTTCAACGCCGACTTCGACGGTGACCAGATGGCTGTCCATCTTCCTCTCGGCAACGAGGCTGTGCTCGAAGCCCAGATTCTCATGCTCGGCTCGCACAACATCCTCAACCCCGCCAACGGCGCGCCTATCACCGTTCCTTCGCAGGACATGGTGCTCGGTCTCTACTATAGTAGAGAACACTTCGGTTGGCCGCGTGCTTGTCAACCACTATGTTCCCCGAGAGATCGGCTATGTCAACGAGATTCTGTCGAAGAAATCGCTGCGCACGATTATCTCGCGCGTCATCAAGTCGTGCGGTATTCCGCGTTCGGCCCAGTTCCTCGACGACATCAAGAACCTCGGCTACTACATGGCCTTCAAGGGGGGAATTTCGTTCAACCTCGGCGACGTGCTCATTCCGAAGGAGAAAGAAGAATATGTGCGCGAAGGCTACGAGCAGGTTCAGGAGGTTCTCCAGAACCATGCGATGGGCTTCATAACCAACAACGAGCGCTACAACCAGATAATCGATATATGGACACATGTCAACGCCCGTCTGGCCGACACTCTGATGAAACAGATCAGCGCCGACCAGAAAGGCTTCAACCCTGTGTTCATGATGCTCGATTCGGGTGCCCGTGGTTCGAAAGACCAGATCCGTCAGCTCTCGGGTATGCGCGGCCTTATGGCCAAGCCTCAGAAGAGCGGCGCCGAAGGCGGCCAGATCATCGAGAACCCGATTCTGGCGAACTTCAAGGAGGGCCTGAGCGTGCTTGAGTACTTCATCTCGACCCACGGTGCCCGAAAGGGTCTGGCCGATACCGCCCTGAAGACCGCCGACGCCGGTTATCTGACCCGCCGTCTGGTCGACGTGGCCCACGATGTCATCATCAACGAAGAGGACTGCGGAACGCTCCGCGGCCTCGTCTGCACCGAAATCAAGAACAACGACGAAGTCGTGGCCAGCCTCGGCGAGCGCATTCTCGGCCGTGTCAGCGTCCATGATATTGTCGATCCGACCTCCGGCGAGCTCATCGTTGCCGCCGGCGACGAGATAACCGAAGCTGCCGTCGAGAAAATCGAGGCATCACCCATCGAGAGCGTCGAGATCCGTTCGGTTCTCACCTGCGAGAGCAAGCGCGGCGTGTGCGCCAAGTGCTACGGCCGCAACCTCGCCACCCACCGTATGGTTCAGCAGGGCGAAGCTGTCGGCGTCATCGCCGCACAGTCGATCGGTGAGCCGGGTACACAGCTTACCCTCCGAACCTTCCACGTCGGTGGTGTGGCCTCGAATATCGCCGCCGTATCGTCGACAACGTCGCGCTACAACGGTGTGCTCGAAATCGACGAGCTCCGCACCGTGCGCACCGACGAAGTCGATGCCAAAGGCCGCAACGTCGAGGTCGTCATCGGCCGTATGGCTGAAATGCGCATCGTCGATCCGACAACGAAGATGATGCTCACCTCGGCCAACATCCCCTATGGCGCCAAACTCTATTTCGGCCCCGGCGACGAAGTCAGCAAAGGCGACGTCATCTGTGAATGGGACCCCTTCAACGCCGTTATCGTCAGTGAAGTCGCCGGTCACATCCACTATAAGAACCTTATCGAGAACGTGACCTATCGCGTCGACGCCGATGAATCGAGCGGTCTGAGCGAGAAGATCATCATCGAGAGCCGCGACAAGACCAAAGCCCCCGAAGCCGACATCGTCGACAACAACGGTCAGGTCGTCCGCACCTATGCTCTGCCTCTCGGCGCCCACCTCATGCTCGACGACGACGCCGAAGTAAAGGCCGGCGAAATCTTCATCAAGATTCCGCGCGCCAGCGGTAATGCCGGTGATATTACCGGCGGTCTGCCCCGTGTGACCGAGCTCTTCGAGGCCCGCAACCCGTCGAATCCCGCTATCGTCAGCGAAATCGACGGCGAAGTGACCTTCGGCAAAGTCAAACGCGGTAACCGCGAGATCTCCGTGACCAGCAAACTCGGCGAAGTCAAGAAATATCTCGTTCCGCTGTCGAAGCAGCTCCTTGTTCAGGAGAACGACTACGTGCGCGCCGGCACACCGCTCTCCGACGGCGCCATAACCCCCGCCGACATCCTGAACATCATGGGCCCGACCGCCGTTCAGGAATACATCGTCAACGAGGTTCAGGACGTCTACCGCATGCAGGGCGTTAAGATCAACGACAAACACTTCGAAGTCATCGTCCGTCAGATGATGCGCAAAGTGTCGATCATCGATCCGGGCGACACCAACTTCCTCCAGCAGCAGATCGTCGACAAACGCGCCTTCATGGACGAGAACGACCGCATCTGGGGCAAGAAAGTCGTCACCGACGCCGGCGACAGCGAGACAATCAAGCCCGGTATGATCATCACCGCCCGCCGCCTCCGCGACGAGAACTCGGCTCTGAAACGCCGCGACCTCCGCACAATCGAGACGCGCGACGCCGTGCCCGCAACCTCGGAGCAGATCCTTCAGGGTATCACCCGCGCCGCCCTCCACACCACGAGCTTCATGTCGGCCGCTTCATTCCAGGAGACCACGAAAGTACTCAACGAAGCAGCCATCGCCGGCAAGGTCGACTATCTCGAGGGAATGAAGGAGAACGTCATCGGCGGCCGCCTGATTCCTGCCGGAACCGGTCTGCGCGCCTACGAACGCCTCGTAGTCGCCGGAAAAGACGACGTCGAATCTCTTCGCGAAGTCGAGGAAGTCGAAGCCGTCGAAGCCGATGCTCCGAAAGCCTGATAAATCCGAAGTCATAATTTTGTTATAATGCTGAGCGCCGGGTCTCCTGAGGATCCGGCGCTCAATTTTTTTTCTCGGTTGAATTGAGTTGGCTAACTGACTGGGTATCGACTGGTGGTATCGGAGGATTGCGATATGTTATTGATTGTTAAATAGGTGCTTATCTGTTGGAAATTGGAACTTTATGTGTTTACTTTGCAGTATCTGTAGTAAAGAACAGCAAATATATAGTATCTTTTTCGGGGATATCAAAGCCGACCGATGGCTCTGATTTATCACATAACGAAAAGCAAATATCACAATATATTCTTTAAACCATTTGAACCATTATCTATGAAGAAAATCATTTTCGCAATGATGGCAGCGGGTGTTTTCACTCTCTCGTCATGTTCGGGCGACGACCTCTCAGGGCCGGGCGCTCAGGATGGCAATGTAATAATTACCGCACGGATTCCGGGCGTCATGCATGGCCGCTATGGTGAGGGCGATGTCGCAAAGACGCTCCACTATGCTGTCTATGAAGGCAATGATGTTGTCTTCGCAAGCGATAAGCCCGGCTCGCCGGCGCCTCAGACTGTCGACGCCAAGAATTTCAGACTGGCGCTTAATCTCGTCAAGGGGAAGAAATATGATTTCGTGTTCTGGGCTGACGCCTCAGAGGGAAGCCCCTATGAGTTTTCGTCGTCGTCGAAGAGCGTGAAAGTCAATTACGACAATGTCGGCAACAACGAGAACCGCGATGCTTTTTTCCAGGCTGTCAAAGATCTGACTGTCGACGGTGCGCTGACCAAGGCCGTAGAGCTGCGCCGTCCGTTCGCACAGATCAATGTCGGAACGAATGACTTCGACCTTGCCGAGGCTGCCAATACCGAGGTGGCGACAACAACTCTCAGCATCAGGGGCGCCTATAACTCGCTCAACCTGCTCTCGGGCGAGGCCTCGGGATCGGCCGATATTTCATATACGGCCGCTGTGCCCGGGAATCAGACATTCCCCATCGACAACTACGAGTATCTCTCGATGGATTATATCCTGACAGGCTCGGTTCTGCCTGATGCCGACGATGTTCAGAACGCCGACCGCGAGCTTATCGACATCGCCTACACAGTCACCTGCACCGACGGCCACGAGATCGACTATTCGTTCAGCAATGTGCCCGTTCAGCGCAACTACCGAACAAATATCTACGGCTCACTGCTGACCAATCCCGCCGACTTCGACATCATCGTTCTGCCCGGATTCAACGACGACCCCGGCTTTGAAGTAGAAGTTGTCGAAGAGGGGAAGGTCAAAATGGGCAATGAGACCTACAACACAATCGACGAGGCTATTACGGCTGCGAAAGCTGCCGGCCAGACCGAGGCCAGCCTCGTTCTCGGCAACGGCGATTATTCCCAGACCAGCCTGCGCGCGGCCTCGAACGCATTCACCGTCCTGACCGTGACCGGCCAGGGCCCCGCCACTGTCATCAACAAAGCCGGCTCAATCACTCTGGCAGGCGTGAACGTCACCTTCAACAATCTGACCGTCAAGACCGACAATGCCAACTACAACGGCTTCCAGCACAATGCGTCGGAAACCTACAGCGGTTGTGTTATCGAAAAGAAGCTCTTCCTCTACGGGCCTGCCAGCTTCGAGAACTGCACGTTTAAAAACGACGGAGACTACAGTGTGTGGACCTACGGCTCGACCAACGCCTCTTTCAAAAGGGAACTTCTATAAATTAAATATTTGCATATCAGAGAAATAATTCGTATCTTTGTGTAAAAATTATAAGATATGA
>PPYF01268380.1_pt1 | contig 22813 bp, 20 predicted proteins | sample 1559871 | NCBI WGS metagenome assembly PPYF01 (sample SAMN08240021, study PRJNA423297) | Human gut metagenome, whole genome shotgun sequencing project.
AAATACTTTGGTTATATTTGCTTCTCTTTGTTCTTTGTATGAATAGGGTAAAGACTTGAATTTCTAACTATTATCAGTTAAAAGAAAAGTGAATATGGGAAAACTGTTTCCACCTTTTAAGGTCGATATTGCGGGAGCATTATGTGTGCCTTTTACGTTGCGGGATGCAAGAAACCGATATCAGCACGGGCAAATCAGCCTGTCGGCATTGCGTGCCATTGAAAATAAGGAAATATGCAAATTAATGGAGCGATTGAAGCTGGAAGGTATAGCGGTTGTGACAGATGGCGGATTTCGGAGTTATGACTTTTTGGAAGGCTGGGAAGGTATCCGTTGCAGAAACAATGCTGATTCTTCATTGGAAAAGAAGCTGGAAGTGACCGGCAGAATCGGTTTGCTTCATCACCCTATCCTTGAAGATTTTGTTTTTCTGCTAAAGAATACCGCGGAAAATGTATTGCCAAAGCAGCATATACCGTCGCCCGGCAAAATGTTGATGAGGATTCTTCGTGAAACGGAAGCCGGGTGCTTGAAGTCGGTTTATCCGGATTTGAACATACTGTTGGATGATTTGGCTGTCGCTTATAAGAAGTTGTTGGAAGGGTTGTATGAGGCGGGTTGCCGTTATGTACAGTTCGAGGGAGTCAAATCCATGCTGACCGATGAAGCTGCCCGTCTTAACAACCGGGTACTGCGCGAGCGTCCCGAAGGATTGTTTGTAGCGTTTCATGCCGCAACGGATATGTTGATACGGTTGCACGGGGCGGATGCTTACTTCTTGAATTACGATTGTGGAATTTGCGACCGTAGCCGTCTGCTGTGGTTTGTGCATGAACGGGAAGCTGTGTTTGGCTTCGTGCTTTCTTATTACCCCGATGAGGAAGAACTGGATGAATTGCAGGCCAAGATGGAAGAAGTGCTGAATTATATACCGATGAAGCATTTGACTATTTGTTTCTTTTTTAGGCACGGATTACGCGGAAAACACAGATTTCACAAAAAAGAATAAAGAAAATTTGTGAAATCTGTGTTTTCCGCGTAATCCGTGCCTAAAAGAAATCGTCAAGTGTATTTTGACACATCTCTGTTGGTCTTATATTCTGCCGGCTTTCTTTGCTTATTTAAGAACCTCAGCCAATTTTTCTTGCAATTCTTCTCCGTGCAAGCCGCGTGCAAGGATGATTCCGTCACCGTCAATCAGTACAGTGTGAGGAATGCTGCCCAGATTGGGCATTTCGCGACGGCACGGGCCACACCAGCTTGCCCAGAAGTCAACGAGCACTGTTTTGCCCTTGCCCACATAGTCGGACAGTTTTACCGTTTTTCCTTCGGGGGTCTGCATTTCAAAGTCCGTAAACTTCTGACCTACGGCAGTGGCTTTCATCTTTTCTACGTTCTCCTTGATGCGGATGATGGTTTCGTCGTTGTTGTATGCTGCGGGGATTTGCGACATCAGCGGATCGAGTTCTTCCACATCCATGTAATAATGGTTCTTCTTGAGCAGGAATACTCCCACTGCGTTATTGATGTTTTGTTTGATTCCCTCTTTGGCTTTTACGAGCTGGCGGCCTTCTGCGGTTTGCAGATAAACGGTATCGCCATCGGCAGCGCCTTCTACTGTTCCGGTTACGGTGTAACCTTTGTTTCCGCTGTTACAAGCTGCGAATACGGCAGCGGCAGCGAGCAGGTAAGTTAATTTTTTCATTGCTTTGTTCATTTAATAAATAAATTGTTGCAGCAAAGATAATAATAAAAAATCCTCACCGGCATAACCGATGAGGATTTTATGTTTTTTGTCCCTTTTTTACAAGGATAGCTCTGCTTTTTATTCAGCAGCAGCCTCTGCTGCGGGAGCTTCTTCAGCCGGAGCTTCGGTTGCTTCTTCTGCAGGTGCTTCAGCGGCAGCCTTAGCAGCTTCTTCAGCAGCTTTCTTTTCGGCCAGTGCCTTAGCTTTCACTTCATTTATTTTCTTTTCAGCTTCCAGACGTGCTTTGGCTTCAGCTTTCTTAGCTTCTTCTTCCTTAGCTTTCAGAGCAGCCAAACCGCTTTGTTTGTTGTTCTTCCAAGCTTCGAATTTAGCTTCTGCTTCTGCTTCGCCGAATGCGCCTTTTGCTACACCGCCAAGAAGGTGTTTCTTCATGTAAACGCCTTCGCGAGAGAGGATGTTGCGAACAGTGTCGGTAGGTTGTGCACCTTTCAATACCCAGTCAAGTGCGCGGTCGAACTTCAAATCTACTGTGGCAGGATTGGTGTTAGGGTTGTAAGTACCAATCTTCTCAATAAATTTACCATCACGTGGTGCTCTTACGTCTGCAATTACGATAGAGTAGAAAGCATAGCTTTTACGTCCATGTCTCTGCAATCTGATTTTTGTTGCCATTTAAATAAATGTTTTTAGTTAATGATTTGAATTATGCTGCTATCTCGTAACAGCGGGCGCAAAGATACGCTTTTTCTTTTGATTGACAAAGAGTTTGCCTGATATTTTCATTATCGTGCCATAAATGCGTTTCTGTGTGAAAGACGGATGTGATTGTGTCCTGTTCTTTAAAATGTCTCCCTGCCGTGCCCGGCTGTAATCTGCTTAAATTTCACTTTTTCAACAAATTAACCCTATAGGTATTATCCTCTTATTTGTCCCCCTCTCATTTTTCCCGGTTTCATTGTTTCCACGTAATTTTGCCTTATCCGACAAACGATAACATATCAGGAACAAACGGACCTATGTTGTCTTTGCCGGCAGACGAAAACTTTTAATACTAACACTAAAAACAGATTTGTAACAATGAAGAAAATTACAGCAATTTCAGTTGTTTCCCTGCTTTTACTCGCTTCCTGCGGCGGCAAGGGAAAGGATGCCGCTTCCATGGATTATGGATTGGAAGAAGCAAACGAGGTAATATCCTATTACAACACAAGCATCGACATCACCAAGAAAATGGTGGACATGGGAGAGATCTCCAAGATTATCGATTATATGCAGAAAAACGGTAAGACTCTTGTAGCGCCCGTTGTTATCCGCACGCCGGTTTCCGCAACAGACACGACTGCTTTATTGAACCCCGGCGATTGCTTCCCGTCCTCGGCTGCCGACAGTCTGAAGATGTACTACCGTCGTTTCTTCGATGTGTCCAAGCGTCTGTATGCCAATTATGATGCTTACCGCGCCTACATCAAGGCCGAAGACTATAAGGACGATAACTATGCCAAAGGTAATGAAATCTGTAAGGAAGAGAAAGAGTTGGCAGAACAGATTCCCGGACTTCGTTCCCAAATCTATGCCCTGCTTACTCCCTATGCCGATAAAGCCGAAGAGGCCACACTGATGGATAATCCGCTGAAGGACCATATCCTTGCCGGAAAGGCTTTGATTTTTGAGATAGAGAAGACTTTGGAACTCTATTCGCCCGAAGCCAAGAAAGAAGATTTGCAGGCTGCTTACGATGCTGTCAACGCCAAGAAAGAGGCAGCTTCGAAGTTGGAGAAGAAAGCGGATTTCCAGAGTGAGATGTCGAACTACGATAATTTGCTGAAGTATGTGGACAAGTTTCTGGGAGAACTCCGCAAGCAACTGCGCGACGGAAAGTTCACCGAGGATGGTTATAATGATTTAGTATCCGAATATAATGACGTAATCAGCCGTTACAATAGTTTTATAAACTGATCGGCGTTCGGAATACAGCCGGTGTCCGGGAAGAACTATGAGTATCTTCCCGGATACCTTATTAATATGGCGAGTACGGCGCAGGCTCCCATGCAGAACGGGTAGTACAGATTGCCTATGATGCTGAGCGGCGAGATGCCCGCCAGTCCTGCGGCTATCAGCATTTGTGCGCCGTAAGGGATAATGCCCTGAATGAGACAGGAAAATGTATCCAGTATGCTTGCTGTTTTCCTGCGGTCCAGGTGAAAGCGTTTGGCTATGTCTTTGGCGATGGGACCGGTGGTGATGATGGCAATGGTGTTGTTGGCGGTGCAAAGATTGGCTACACTCACCAGTGCGGCTATACTGAATTCCGCACCCCGCTTGCCTGTGACGTGGCGGGTGAGGCGGGTGATGATAAAGTCGATACCGCCGTTGTAGCGGATTGTTTCCAGCATTCCGCCTGCCAGCAGGGTGATGATGATAAGTTCGCCCATACCGGTGATACCCGTTCCCATAGCGCCGAACCAATCGAAGAAAGCGGTGCTTGCATTCATGTTTTCGGCAGGAGTGACGCCGAAGACGCCCATTGCCGTGCAAATGCCGATGATTCCCGTAGAGACGATGCCAAGTAGCAAAACCACCATCACATTGACTCCGGTTATTGCCGTACCCAGTACGATAAGGTAGGGGATTACCTTTATCCATTCAATCTCGTATATCTGCGGAACGGCGGATAAGGAAAGTCCCTGAATTACATAGATGCCCAGTACAACCAGTGCAGCCGGCACTACAATCATGAAATTTATTTTGAACTTGTCCCTCATCACACAATCCTGCGTTTTGGTGGATGCAATGGTGGTGTCTGATATGAAGGAAAGATTGTCTCCGAAGAACGAACCGCCCACTACAATGGCTGTCATATAAGGCAGGTCGATACCGGTTTTCTCTGCCAGTCCCACCGCTACCGGAGTCAGGGCAACGATTGTTCCCACGCTTGTACCGATGGATAGGGAGATGAAACAGGCAGCGATGAAGATACCCGCCAGCAGCAGGTTGTCCGGCAGGATATGCAGGGTCAGGTTTACAGTGGCGTCGATAGCTCCCATCTGTTTGGCGCTTTGTGCAAACGCTCCTTATAGAAATCGTTTATAAGCAGTGATGTGATGAGGTATAAACAAAGAAATACAGCCAACGGACTCAGCGACCACCAGCCGCCCTTTTGCTTGGGAGAGGTATTTGTATCTGCGGACATACTTTCTATCATGAGTTTATAAGAACGATTGTTTTGAGTAAATCGGCTGCAAAGATACAAAAACGGATGGAATTCTGGTGCATATCTAAATATTCGGACAGAAGAACAAAAGAACAAAAAAGGAAAAATTTTATTTTTCTGGTAACATTACCTATTTTTATTCTTTTGTTCTTCTGTCCGAATCATTGTGGAATACCCGTCAACATCAGACGATAATTCCGTGCACTCGGGCAATGAGCGCTTGCCGTTACAGTGTCACCCCTGTCTTGAAAATGGCGATTTCTTTATAACCTTTCTTTTCATTGTTCACAAACTCGCCGCTTGCTACGCGGATAATGTAGTCGACGAAACGTTCGCAAGTCTTTTCCATCGGTTCGTTTTCAAGGATAACGCCGGCGTTGAAGTCAATCCAGCCCGGTTTGTTCTTGGCGAGGGTGGAGTTGGTGGAAATCTTCATGGTCGGTACGTACGTTCCGAACGGCGTTCCGCGGCCTGTTGTAAACAATACCATGTGGCATCCGCACGAAGCCAGGGCGGTGGCGGCAACCAGGTCGTTTCCCGGAGCGGAAAGCAGGTTCAGGCCTTTTACTTTCAGGCGTTCGCCATAAGGAAGTACACCTTCCACATAGCTTTTGCCGCACTTTTGGGTGCATCCCAAAGCCTTGTCTTCCAGTGTGGAGATACCACCAGCCTTGTTGCCCGGCGACGGATTCTCACCTACCGGTTCGCCATGCGAGAGGAAGTATTCCTTGAAGTCGTTAATCAGCTTTACGGTTTCTTCAAACAGTTCTTTGTTGCGGCAACGATTCATCAGGATTGTTTCCGCACCGAACATTTCGGGCACTTCCGTCAATACACTCGTACCGCCTTGTGCAATGAGGAAGTCGGAGAACATGCCCAGCAGCGGATTAGCCGTAATGCCGGAGAATCCGTCGGAACCGCCGCATTTCAAACCTACACGCAATTCGCTCAGAGGCACGTCCACACGTTCGTCCCTGCTGGCTTTCGCGTAGAGTTCGCGCAGCAGTTTCATGCCTTCTTCGTATTCGTCGCCCACTTTTTGCGTCACCATGAACTTTACACGGTCGGAATCGTATTCACCCAAAAACTCGCGGAATACATCCGGCTGGTTGTTTTCGCATCCCAAACCTACTACAAGCACGGCGCCTGCATTGGGGTGCAGCACCATGTCGCGCAGTATTTTCTTGGTGTTTTCGTGGTCATCGCCCAGTTGCGAACAGCCGTAGTTGTGCGGGAATGCCATGATTGCATCCACGCCTTTACCGTCTGTCTCGCGGCGCAGGCCTTCTGCCAGTTGGTTGACAATACCGTTTACGCAACCCACCGTGGGGATAATCCATATTTCGTTGCGTACTCCCACATCGCCGTTTTTGCGGCGGTATCCTTTAAATGTCAGGTCCTTGTGCGGAATGTCCAGTTTCACTTCGGTGGGGTTGTACGTATATTCCAGCAGTCCGGCAAGATTGGTCCTGATGTTGTTTTCGTTCATCCAGTCGCCTTGTTTCTGTGCGGTGCGGGCGTGTCCTATGGGATAACCGTATTTAATTACATTCTCGCCTTCCGCAAAATCTTTCAGCGCGAATTTATGTCCGGCAGGGATATCCTCGTTCAGGATGATTTCCTTGCCGTCTACTATGAGTTTTTCACCGGCCGGAAGTGCTGTGATAGCCACCGCAACGTTGTCGGCCGAGTTGATTTTCAGGTACTTTGTTTCCATATACTATGTTTTAATTGGTTTCGTTCGATAGTGTCGTATTACAGTTCCATTGCCTGATTGCCCGGCACTCTTATCTGTTATAATAGAATTCTATATTTTCTTTTGTCAGCAAGTCAATCGGCATGAAGTTCTCCCTTGCGATTTCTTTTTTCAGAATCAGGTGGTCGCACAGCGCTTTGATGCCGTCGAAGCCCTGCAGGGTAGGCTGTTGGGCGATAAGGAAGAAAATGCTTCCTTCTTTCAGGCAGTCCACATTGCGTTTCAGCAGGTCGTACCCCATAAGGTTGAAATCTGTTTTCCGGTGTCTTTGCAGGTACTCTCCGATGATGTATGCTTTGGAGTTGAATGTGATGCCGTTCTTTACAGTGGGATGGGTGCGGAAGAAATCATCCAGCATCTGTGCATCTTCACCGTCGCGTTTGGCGTGCAAGTCCAGTTCCCAGATGCGACAGCCGGGATGATGCTCGCGCATATATTCTCGGAAACCGATTTCCCGCCGTTCCTGTTGGTTCGAACCTACAATGCCTTCGTTTATCTTGCGGAAGATAACGATTTCCTGTGCATCCTCACCGGCAAGCAGCATCAGCATACGTGCGGCAAAATACCCGCTTTGGTGCGAATTCTGTCCGAAGAAAGAGAGGGCGGGAGCTTCCTTGATATTCGAGTCTATATATATATAAGGTATATCCAGCTTTTCAAGTTCATCGGTAAAGGGAGTGGTGTACTGCGGGGCAGTGGGGGCAAACAACACACCGTCGGGGGTCATTTCCACGATACTGCGGGCTTCCCGGGCGAAGGAGCGGTAATCGTACGGGTCGTAGTACCTCAGCTTCACGGTGATGTTGAAATCCGAGTAGGTGGTCAGCGCTTCGTGTATGCCGCTTTCCACTTCGGTCCAATATTCTCCGGTTTCGTGCTGGGGTAGCAGGCAGGCAAAGGCGTACTTCTTGTTGGAAGCCAATGCGCTGGCGTACATATTGGGCTGGTAGTTCAGTTTCTCCAGAATTTCTTCCACGCGTTTGCGGCTGGCTTCCGACACTCCGCTACGTCCGTGGATGACGCGGTCTACGGTTCCTACCGACACATCGGCCATCTTGGCGATGTCTTTGATTCTTATTCTTTCCGGCGTATTCATGGTTTTACTCATGGTTTTTTGTGCCCGTGCACAATAATAATCTAAATATTTTCGATACAAATATATAACAATTTTTGTAATTACGAAAATTGTTGTATCTTTGTGCCCGCACACGAAAGCTATGAAGAACAAGCTGTCTTTTAGTTTACTCTGCATGGTATCAGGTGTTTAGCTTTTTAATAGGAGCTGATGTGATAATTTGAAAGAAACAATTTAATCATAGTATTTAATAAAAACATAGAATTATGGGAAAGAAAGTCGTTACATTAGGTGAGATTATGTTGAGACTGTCCACTCCGGGCAACACTCGTTTCGTACAGTCCGATTCTTTTGATGTAGTATATGGCGGCGGTGAGGCTAACGTTGCTGTCAGCTGTGCCAACTACGGTCATGATGCTTACTTTGTAACAAAATTGCCGAAACACGAAATCGGTCAGTATCTCCGACAAGGCTGCCGAACTTACCCGTCTGGCTTGCGAAGCTGCCAAGCGTCACGGCGTTACGGTATCGGTAGACCTTAACTTCCGTAAGAAACTTTGGACAAAGGAAAAAGCTCAGTCCATCATGAAACCGTTGATGCAATACGTAGACGTTTGCATCGGTAACGAAGAAGATGCTGAACTCTGCCTCGGTTTCAAACCCGATGCCGATGTAGAAGGCGGTAAGACAGATGCAGAAGGCTACAAAGGTATCTTCAAGGCTATGGCTAAGGAATTCGGTTTCAAATACGTTATTTCTACATTGCGTGAATCATTCTCGGCAACGCACAACGGTTGGAAAGCAATGATTTACAACGGTGAGGAATTCTACGAATCAAAACGTTACGATATCAATCCGATCATCGACCGTGTAGGTGGCGGTGACTCTTTCTCAGGCGGTATCATCCACGGTTTGCTGACTAAGCCCAACCAGGGCGCTGCCCTCGAATTCGCAGTGGCTGCTTCCGCTTTGAAGCACACTATCAACGGTGACTTCAACCTCGTTTCAGTTGAGGAGGTAGAAGCGCTGGCAGGCGGTGACGCAAGCGGTCGTGTACAACGCTAATGATTTTTTTCAGGCACGGATTCCACGGATTCCGGTGTAATAATCACGCAAAGAACACGCTACTAATCCGTGTCTGAAAGAACAGAAAAAGAGTTATTTCCATACATTAAATTACTGATTAATACAATGGCAAAATTTGATAAAATAGCCGTATTGAACAAAATTGGTTCAACCGGTATGGTTCCTGTATTCTACCACAAAGATGCAGAAGTGGCAAAGAAAGTAGTGAAAGCTTGTTACGATGGTGGTGTTCGTGCATTCGAGTTTACCAACCGCGGTGACTTTGCTCACGAAGTATTTGCAGAAGTTGTGAAGTTCGCAGCAAAAGAATGCCCTGAAATGGCTATGGGTGTAGGTTCTATCGTAGACCCTGCTACTGCGGCACTGTACCTGCAATTGGGTGCAAACTTCATTGTAGGCCCGTTGTTCAACCCCGAAATCGCTAAGATTTGCAACCGCCGTTTGGTAGCTTACACTCCGGGATGCGGAAGCGTTTCAGAAGTTGGTTTCGCACAGGAAGTAGGTTGCGACCTTTGCAAGATATTCCCGGGTGATGTACTGGGCACTAAACTTGTAAAAGGTCTGTTGGCTCCGATGCCGTGGTCTAAGCTGATGGTTACCGGCGGTGTGGAACCGACACAGGAAAACCTGACTTCTTGGATTAAAGCCGGCGTATTCTGCGTAGGTATGGGTTCCAAGCTCTTCCCGAGCGATAAGGTTGCTGCCGAGGACTGGACTTACGTTACGGAGAAATGTAAGGAAGCTTTGGCTTACATTGCAGAAGCAAGAAAGTAATTATTATATTTCATTTTGTTTAAAGGTGTTTAAAGGGGACAACCATCGAGGTGCTACGGCACTTCGGTGGTTTGTTTTTTTTATACCCGGTGTAATGCTTTCGGCGGATAGTGTGTCACATTGGTAGCATTTTAACTGTTTACAAGTGTAAAAGAGACGCTTAATCTCTAAAACAATGTTATAAAACACACACTTCTTTCCCCTCCTGTTTGCGCACACGGAAAAAAGTATTACCTTTGCAATGCAGTTGGGAAATTGCTCTTATAAAAGAATAAAAAGATAAAGTTTTCAGTATAGGTAATTAGTTAAGAGGTAAAAAGATTGAATTAATTCATAGGTAAAAGTTTTAGATTAAAGTAGGTAATTAGAAAAAGGTAAAAGTTAAACATTAAGTGTTATTTAATAGGTAATTGAAGTTTGTTTTTTAGAGGTAAAAAGAAAGATTGATTTTCAGGTAACAAAAATTTGATGCAAGTAAAAAAAGAAAAGCCTTTGGGCTTTTCTTACACGAGGCGAGGGGTTCGGAAGAGCTTGCTCGTTTTTTTATTTCTGTATTTTATGCTCACTTTTTTGTATATTCTGTCCAAACTCTTCCCGTTTTTTGTATCTTTGTAACGAATGTCCGGCAGGCAGGCTTTCCGGAACATAGAACAACAGGCTTAAATTGCATGGATTTTGGAACACTTGTTATATACTCTTGATTGGTTGCTATACATTTTATTCGCGATAAATGTGGCATATCTGCTGGTGTGCAGTCTGGCATCGCTGTGCCGGTACAAACCGTTCGTTACCGCACCGGCCCGGACAAGCAAGCGGTTTGCTGTGTTCATTGCCGCTTATCGCGAAGATGCGGTTATATTGCCTACCGTGCATGCCTGTCTGGCGCAGGATTATCCGGACGACAGATATGATGTTGTGGTTATTTCGGATCACATGCGGCCCGAAACCAATGCGGTTTTGTCTTCACTTCCCATAAAGCTGCTTCAAGTCGATTTTGAGAAGAGCACCAATACCAAATCCCTGCAAGCAGCCCTCGGATATTTGGACAAAGCCGCTTACGACATAGCATTGGTAATAGATGCGGATAACATTATTGCTCCTTCCTACCTGTCCGAGCTGAACGATGCTTTCTCCGTGTCCGGCGTCCGGGTGGTACAGACACATCGCGTGGCCAAGAATCTGAATACCGGTATGGCCTATCTGGATGCAATCAGCGAGGAGATAAACAATTCCATATTCCGTTTGGGACATGTCAATTTGGGAATGTCGGCGGCTCTGATAGGTTCGGGGATGGCCTTTGAATATCCCTTGTTTTACGATGCGATGATGGATAACACTTCTGTGGGCGGTTTTGACCGCGTGCTGGAAATGAAGCTTCTTTATAAGGGCATACACATTCATTATCTGCCCGATACTATCGTCAGGGACGAGAAGATACAGAAAGCGAACAGCTTTTACAGGCAGCGTCGCCGTTGGCTGTCCGCCCAGTATTACAGTTTCTTTGAATTTGCCAATCACCTGCTACCTGCCATTCGCAGCAGGAAGTGGGACTTCTGCGATAAGCTTTATCAGCAAATCTCTCTTTCCAGAGTGTTGCTGCTGGGCTTTGTGTTCATAATTTCCCTCGCACATTCCCTGTTCGCGTCCCCGTCGGCCTGTAAATGGTGGGGGATATTCATACTGTTGCTGTTGGCGCTGGCTCTCGCCATTCCCCGCAAATATTGGAAATGGCGTTTGTTGAAAGCGGTTTGTTGGGTTCCTTACTCTTTCCTGCTGATGCTTTTGAACCTGTTCCGGCTGAAGGAAGCGAACAGGCGGTTTATTCATACCACGCACGGAGTCGATTGAAAAATTATGCCATGGAACGGAACATCCCCGAAATATCAGTGATAGTGCCTGTATATAACGTCGAGCAATACTTGGCCGAATGTATAAGCAGCATTTTATCGCAAACGTTTACTGATTTCGAGTTGCTGTTGGTAGATGACGGCAGCCCGGACCGTTGCGGGGAAATCTGTGATGAATATGCGGGTAAGGATAAGAGAGTAAGAGTTTTCCATCAGGAGAATGCAGGGTTGAGTTGCGCCCGGAACAAAGGGCTGGAGCACGCATCGGGGACTTATATTGCATTTGTCGATTCGGACGATTACGTCACTTCCACCTATTTGCAGGAGCTTTACGCATCATTGCCTGCCGATAAGTCTCAAAGAGGAACGGTAATCTGCGGGTTCGATAAACTGTTTCCCGACGGTTCTTTGCATACCGTTCATGTTCCGCAACAAACCATCTTGCCGATGGACTGTTCGCGTGTGCTTGCAGAACTGGTTGGAAAGTACGTAATGTATGCCTGGGCAAAGCTGTATGACAACAGGCTGATAAAGGAACACGGTATCCGGTTTGTTCCTGCTGTGTCGGGATTGGAAGATATGCTCTTTATGCTCGATTATCTTCCTTATTCGGATTTTCTGCTTATCCGCGATACTTCCACCTATATATATAGGGTGGGATATTCTATGGCTACATTATCCACTTGCATAAAAGATTTCCGCAGCGAATACGCCGCTTTTTCCAACTATCTGGAAAGAGTATGCCGATATAAGGAAACCTATCGGTTGGAGGATTCCTCTTTGGTCGGGGTATGGGATTCATTAACGGTGTTTTTTCATAAAATCCTGTTGGCAGTCTATAAGAAAGAGAATCATTATAGCCGAAAAGAGCGGATTGTTTTTTTGCGTCAGTTACTTTCATCCCACAGGAGGTGGATAGAAGAATGCTTCTCTCCCCGGTATAAGGCGGATAAGTTCTCAAGGTTTTTGCTGGTCAATGTCGGTGCGGTTGCTTTTGATGTGTGGATGCGCTGCCTGTGGGGAATTAAGTTCAGGTATATGTTTGGAGCGGAAAGATGATGGAACAATGTGTCATATCTGTAATAATACCGGTCTATAAGGCAGAAAAATACCTTTCCCGTTGTATCGCAAGTCTGCTTGCCCAGTCTTTTACGGCTTTTGAATTGTTGTTAATAGATGACGGCAGTCCTGACAACAGCGGCAAGATATGCCATGACTGGGCTGAAAGAGACTGCCGCATCCGTGTGCTGCATCAGACGAATGCAGGTGTCAGTACGGCCCGCAACAAGGGGCTGGATGAAGCGAAAGGAGAGTATATCGTTTTTGTCGATTCGGACGATTATGTGGGTACGGACTACCTGAAACATCTTTATGAAGAGAGACCTTTGAACCTGGACTCAATTGTAGTACAGGGCTTTACAGTTGTGTCGGAGCAGGCAGACAGGCAATATACAACCTCTTTTATTCCGTCGGTCTATACCGGTAGAGAAGTCAGGGAGCTGTTTCTCAATGATGAGATGCGGGATATGCGGGGACCGGTTGCCAAACTTTTCAGCCGGGTTCTCATTGAGCGGTTGGGGCTACGCTTTCCAGCGGAGGCTTCTTTCGGTGAAGATACGATATTCAATTTTCAATATTTGTTTCATTGCCGGCAGGTGGTTGTAGGCAGCCATGTAGATTATGTCTATTGCGACGTACCCGGTTCTTTGACAAAGCGTCTGAATGATTTTGCATCGGAGTATGCAACTTTCAAATTATATAAATCGATTACTGTACGGCTTGCCGGAAAGTTAGACTTGAATGTGGCGGATATGAGAACTGCTTTCTCCTTTGTCGTGCTGTTTTTCCAGCGTGCATTGATTGCCGACTATCGCTCTGCCGGGAAAGTTCCTTTCTCATTACGGACACAACATTTGCGCCGGTTGGCAGCGGAACAGCGCTCTTTTATGAAAGAGTTTTATCATCCCGGATATAAAGCGGACAAGTGGGGCAGGCAGTTCCTGTTGCATGGTTTCTGCTTTTGTTATAATCTCTATATGTCCGTACTTTGCAGTTGCCGGTTCAGGTACGTATTCGGTTATCCCGAAAAGGCATAGGGCAGGTTTGGTTTCATTTTACGATAAGAAGAAATGGAAATTCTATATTCAATCATTATTCCCCATAAGGACATACCTTGCCTGTTGCAACGGTGTCTCGATTCCATTCCGCCCAGGGACGATGTGCAGATTATCGTGGCAGATGATGACAGTTCTCCGGATGTTGTGGACTTTGCTCATTTTCCGGGCAGTGACAGGGCGGATGTGGAGATTCTCTTTACCAAAGAGGGCAGAGGAGCCGGTTATGCCCGTAATTGCGGACTTGCCAGAGCCAAAGGCAGATGGCTGGTATTTGCGGATGCCGATGATTTCTTTCTGCCCGGCTTCCTGAACGTATTGGATACTTACCGGAATACGGACTACGACTTGATTACGTTCCGTGCGGAAACAGTCGATTCGGATACACTGGCTCCGGTTCCGTCACGCCAGGTCCATAACGGGAAAATAGCGGAGGACATGGACCTTGAAATTCTGAAATACCGTAACGACGTACCCTGGGCTAAGATGGTTTCCGCAGAATTGGTACGCAGATACCGTATTTGCTTTGATGAAACGGTTGCCGCCAACGATGCCATGTTTGCCGCTTATGTGGATTATCATGCCCGTAAAGTAGCGGCATGTTCCGGGTATGTCTATTGTGTCACAGTCAGAAAAGATTCATTGCAGTATGGAGTGCGGTCAGACACTCTTCTTGCCCGTGTAAAGGTTGCTTGCCGTTACAACCGCTTTTTGCTGGATATAGGGCGTAGCGATAAGATGCTTTACAGTTATTCCCGTGTGACGGATTGCCGCAAGCACTTCGGCAGTAAAGGATATTGTAGAGCTTTGTGTATTTATCTTCGGTTTGAAAGTTGGAAAAACATATACAGGACTTTTGCAGAGCTGTTAAAAAGTAAGTTTCATTGGACTTCCATAACCATGGTTTTATAAATAATGTTTTACAATGTCAGAATCCCGCCTCCATAAAAGCTATCTGAATGCGCGTGTCAATGTATTCTTTTACCTTGTCACCCTTTTCATCTCCTTTTTCTCCAGGAAGATATTTCTTGAGAAACTGGGGGCGGACTTTGTCGGGCTGACGAGTACGATGCAGAACCTGCTTGGCTTTCTCAATTTGGCGGAGCTAGGCATCGGAGCTTCCATCGGCTATGTGCTTTACAAGCCGATTTTCGACGGAAATCGGGACAGGATAAAGGAGATTGTTTCGGTACTGGCTTATCTCTATCGTAACGTAGGACTGCTGATTTTGGGTGCAGGCCTGCTTTTGGCCTGCTTCCTGCCCTATATATTCGCCGATGCCGGCATCCGCCTCGGAGTAATCTATTTTGCTTATTTTGCATTTTTGACTTCCGCTCTCATCAGTTATTTTGTTAATTACCGGCAAACCCTGCTGGGCGCCGACCAGCGCAACTATGTAGTCACTGTTTATTTTCAAACGGCCAATATCGTCAAGATTCTCCTGCAAATAGCATTGGTATGCTACGTGGGCAGTCTTTATCTGTGGATAGCCATTGAACTGACATTCGGCATTTTGTATTCGTTCATACTGAACTGGAAGATAAACCGGGTATATCCGTGGCTGAAGTGCAGTGTGTCGGAAGGCAGACTGAAATATCCGGAGAATAGGATTATTGTGCGTAAAGCCCGTCAGATGTTTGTACATAAGCTGGCGGGAATGGGCAGAACGCAGCTTTTGCCTTTTCTGGTCTACGCATTTACTTCATTGAAACTGGTGGCGTATTACGGCAACTATATGCTGCTGCTCACCAAGCTGAATCAATTTGTCGATAACTTTCTGGGCAGTACCGGCGCAGGGGTGGGCAGTCTGATAGCCGAGGGGGATATGAAGCGTATCCAGCAGGTATTTTGGGAGTTGAGCTCATTGCGCTTTTTGATAGCCTCGTTTCTGACGTTCGCGTTGTATCATCTGATGGACCCGTTCATTACGGTGTGGCTGGGCGAGGAGTACATACTGCCCCGTTCCGTCTTGATTGTGATTCTTACCAACTTCTTTATCAGTCAGTTCAGGGGTACGAACGATCAGTTCATTTTCGGTTACGGACTGTTTCACGACACATGGGCACCGGTTGCCACACTGGCGATAACAGTAGCGGTGGCATTGGCAGGCGGCTATTTGTGGGGACTTCCGGGAGTATTGCTGGGAGATATAGCCAGTTCGATAACCGTTATCAGTATCTGGAAACCTTACTTCCTTTACAAAGAGGGGTTTAAAATGTCCGTGAAGTCATATTGGAAAAATATATTCTGGTATCTGCTGCTTGCCGTTCTTTCATGGGGGCTGACGGATGCGGTACTTTGTTTCCTTCCGTTGGCGGAGCCGTCCCGGGGATATGGCATGTGGATTGTATATGCGCTGGTCTCCTCTCTGGTATTTCTGCTGATATTGTGCAGCAGCTTCTATTGCTGTTCGGCAGGGATGCGTTCGCTGGTGAAGCGTTTGCGGCGTAAATAGAATGCATACATGTGGAGTTTATTATAATTTATCCCCATTAAACTGAAAGTTTATTCCTATTGAACCGGAAGTTTATTCCTAATAAACTATGAGTTTAATGGGGATAAACTTTTATCGGTACTGAACGAACATTCCCCGATAAGTGCCGCATAGCGTTGCCTTGGCAAGTGTGCCTTGTCCGTGCAGCAGATATACGGCTGCTTTTTTAGGAGCGGCGAGGATGCAGAGGTAGGTACAAGACAGGTATTTCCTGATGCCTCGCAGATTCCGGCGGGCGAAGAGCACACGGGCGCGCGACAGGTAGAATTCCCGCATCGGACTGCCTCGCTTCGCCGTCATGCTCTCTTTGTGGTAGACTACGGCAGCAGGTTCGTACCATAGGCGGTAACCGGCTTTTCTAAGCTGTGCAGACCAGTCCAGCTCTTCGTAAAAAAGGAAATATATTTCGCTCATGGGGCCTGCATCCTGTAGCGCCTGCCGGCTTACCATCATGGCGGCTCCGTGCAATGAGGCGGTTTCGCAGGGAGTACGGAAGCGCGGGCCGTCCTGTTGCATGAATCCGATGGATGCGTTGCGCAGTGTAAGGGAACTTAGAGGAGTGAAGCCTGCATATTGCAGGATGTCCGGACAAGCGGCGAATTTCAACATGGGCGATACGCCGCCGTTACGTTGTGGGTCGCACTCCATGCGTCGTACCAACGCATCCAGTACCGGTTCTTTGATGAGGGTGTCGTTGTTGATGAAAAAGAGATAATCTCCTCCGGCGGCTTTCAGTCCGGCATTGTTGCCGCCGGCAAATCCGTTGTTGATGTTCCGCACCACTTTGACGGGAGGAAAGGAGGCGGGGTTGTCCGATGCAGGGCTGCCTGATAAGGAGCCGTCCGGTACGAGGTTACCCCTGTATCGTTCCTGTATTTCTTCCGCTTCGGGCAGGCGCGAACCGTTGTCCACAACGATGATTTCGTAGTGCGGATAGGTTTCGTGGTTGCGGAAAGAGTCTATCATTTCGCAGGTATCGCGCAGCCCGTTATAGTTGACGGTGATGATGGAAACAAGCGCTTTCATGGTCTTTTCCTATTTTTTCTTCAGCCAGAACACAGCCCAGTTTCTGAAGCTTACATATTTTCCGAGCCGCAGGCGCCTGAAGCGGCAGGCGGTTTCTATTTTTTCAAGCAGCGACATCCGGTGTCCCGCCCAGATTACATCGTTCAGGGTGTAGGACAGGTATTTGCGGATGACCGTTTTCCATTCGGGATGTTCTTGCCCGAGTGCCTGCATTTGGGTACATACGGTGGTGTATCCCTCGATGTTGCGCATTCCGAAGCGACTGGTCATAATGGAGTGGGGACGTATCCTTCGCCCGAAGAAAGCCTTGGGAACGTAGCATGTTCTTTGTGCATTCAGATAAATCATCATAGTGAAAGAATGGTCTTCGTGGATAATGCCGGGATGAAAGCAAGTGAAGCATTTTTTCAGGAACAGGCGATTGACCATGCACAGGTAAACGGGAGTGAGGAACAGGCGGTTGCTCAGCTCATAATCCAGCAATTCCATGCCGGAATGTACGGATTCGTCTATTTTCCCTTTTCTGTCATAATTGGGAATATTCTGGCTTTCAGCCGACTCCGTCAGCGGTTTTGCATCGAAGAAGATGAAGTCCAGTTCTCTTTTCTCGCACAAATCATGGCAGTGCCGGAGGGCTTGCGTATCCAATATGTCGTCACTGTCCATAAAATATATGTACTTGCCGGTAGCATGCAGCAATCCTCGGTTGCGTGCAACGGATAATCCCTGGTTGGGCTGCGCGTACCACCGGATTCTTGCGTCGCGTTTCGCGTATTCTTCGATGATGCCGCGGCTTCCGTCGGTAGAGCCGTCGTCGATAAGGATTATCTCCAGCTCTTTCAGGGTCTGGCCGCAAATGCTGTCCAGCGCCTTGCGCAGGTAGGCAGCCGTGTTGTATATGGGGATGATAACAGAAACTTCGGGCATGGTATTTTACTTTTTTATTCGGACAATCTGTTCATACACTTTTTTCATCTGTTCTTCCCAACAAAGGTGTCGGATGGAATCTCTTATTTCCTGCGGTGTCACGGTCATGTGCTGGCAGAACTCTATCAGGGCGGGGATGCTGACGGGACTTTCGTCGGCGGGCACTTTCAGCGTGTAGGGCATGCGGTCGAAATCATCGTCCGTTTCGGAGTAGACGAAGCCGAACCCGCGCGCCGCATATTCCCTGTTTTTCAGGGTCTTGATGTTGTATATGCCGCTGCGATGCCGTGCCAGACTGCCTATGGCAAAGTCTGCCCGGTTGAAAAGCGCGTCCAACTCCTCGCCATGCTTTGCTCCGTACAGGGTGACGAACGGCTGTAAGCAGTACCGGCGGATGAGTGTTGCAATGTCTTTCTCTTCCCGCCTGCCGCTCGGTTTGCCTATCAGATGGAAATAGACTTTATATTCGGGGTTGTTGCCGTAATATGCTCCCAGGCCTTTCAGCAACCGGTCGAAACCATGCCAGAAGTGGATTTCGGCAACTCCTATCAGGTGGAGTTCCTTGCTCGTGCCGTGCCGGAGAGAGCGCAGGGGGATGCGGGCGAAATCTATTCCGTTGGATATGCGGATGGTGGGGCGACCGAATATCCGGTCATCGCTGGAGAAGGTTACAATGAAATCGACGTACCTGCAGAACGCATGGCGGAACAGCTTGTCCGTGTACAACTGCACTTTCTCCATGCCGGAAGAATATTCGTGGTCATAGGGATATGTGGGTATCTCCAGCAGCACTCTTACACCCTGCTTTTTCAGCATCCTCACGAAGTGTATGGTAAAGGGATTGGCGTTGTGATAGGAGCGGATATATACGCATTGTATGCCTTCCCGGCGAACGTATTGCAGGATAGGGGCGAACGACAGCCGTTTTTTTATTTTGGCGGGTATTCCTTTGCCCAAATCGGCAAGCACATCTTCGTCTATCATCCACTTCCGGCTGCCGTCGTTGCCAACCTCGTAGTGGCAGGTGCGTACATCTGCCCCGCATAGCCTGAGGGCGTCCGCCTGGTATCTGATTTTCTTACTGATACCGTTGTATTCCTGAAATCCGTAAAAGACAAGAAAAAGGGTTTTCATGGGCGGAGGTCATTTATATGTCGAGTGATTGATATACTTGAATCAGCTCATCGGCTGTCTTTTTCCACGAGAATTGCCGGGCGCGTAGTAGTCCGTATTCCCGTTGCTGCCGATAGAGCGCGTCTTCATTTTCGAGACGCAGCACTGCACCGGCTATTTCTTCCGGCCGACAGGGGTCTGCGGCAAGTATGTCCGGACCGCCCACTTCGGGCATGGAAGAGGTGTTTCCCGTAATGACGGGAGTGCCGCAAGCCATGGCTTCCACCAGAGGGATGCCGAAACTCTCGCGCAGCGAGGGGTAGAGGAAAGCGAATGCTGCATTGTACAGCGTGGCGAGGTCGGCGTTGTGGATATAGCCGGGATAGAATAGGTGCCGTTTCAGGCGGTTGCTGATATTTTCCTGTTGCAGCAGCCTGTCTATATAGGTTTCGTTGAGGTCTGCGATGAGTAGCGGACGCCTTACGGACGATTTTTCCAGATAAAGGCTGTAGGCTTTCAGCACCCGTGCTGTATTCTTTTTAGGGTCCGTGTTTCCCAGGAAGAACAGGAAGTCTTTTTGGGGGATGTAGCGGTTTACTATCTGCATGTCTATGTCGTCCATCGGACGGAAATGTCTGCTATAGCCGTTGTAGATGGTCGTAATGCGGTCGGCGGGAATGTTCAGGGCTTCGCGGATGCGGTTGCGTTCGAAGTGCGAAACGGTAATGATTTTCCGGCATTTCTTCAGAATCCGTGGTACGGTGAGGCGGCGGTAGTGCCGGCCCATCTCTTGATAAAGCGAGGGACTGCGCTGTTGGCGGGGTTCCAGATAGATGATGTCGTGGAGTGTCAGTACCAGCGGAACCGGACAGCAGAGCGGGGCTGTGTTGGACGTGCAATGCAGCAGGTCCGCCCCTAAACGTTTCACCGCCAGCGGCAGGGCTATCTGTTCCCAAAGCGGGTAGGTGGGACACGCCACTTCCACAATGGAGAGGTTGGCAGATTCTTCCAGGCAATGGTCTTTGCCCGGAGCCACGATAATGTAGTATTCATTGCCGTCGTTCCGTTTCTGCAATTCGCGGATGGTTTCCAGTGCTACGAAATCCATGCCGTGCTTGTCGGGACGGAAAATCCGTTGGGCTTCTATGGCTATCTTCATGCTGTGTACTCCTTATTTCTTTTTATAGAAGAACCGTTTTATATGGCTGAATACGGCTGTAAACATAAGTACCGGGAGCGCCCAGATGGCTTTGCGGAGACGGCGGCTGACTTCTCCTTCGGGCAGTGCCATGAGGAAGGTGAGGATAAGCGTTGCAAGCAGTACGTACCACTTGGGAGCCCAGGTCCAGTTCAGTAGGGTGACACCTGCCGTGCATAGCAGAATTAGTGCGATAAGCAGGAAACGGGAAGGCATCAGCCACTGAAAAAGTTTGAGGGCATAGTCCCATTCACCTTTCAGCAATACCAGCGGGAGATACTTCAATGCAAAGAATGTGCTGGTATATTGCGAACGGATCCAACTGATGCGTTGCGTCTGGTAGCCGTCTGCATTATCCTCTTTCTTGCTGTAACATACCACTTCCGCCAGATATTCGGTGTAGATATTCTGTTCCAGCAGTACGGTTTCCATCGCTTTGCTTATATCGGAGCCTTTCAGCTTGGGAGCACGTTCATGGAACATGGCGAAATCGAATGCCATTGCCGAACCTATGAGAGCCGAGGAAAAGCCCATGCGGGTATGTGCCAGACGGAAAAGATTGTTGTTGATTTCTTCGCTGGTGGCATTGAGAACAGCGATGCTGGTATTCAGGTTCTCCGCTATGCGGTGTGCCTGGATGGAATCGCAACCGGAGTAGTAGGCGTTGTTGAACATGCTGAGGGCGTTCGGCACGATATGGTTGTCGGAATTGAAGATGACAATCAGGTCGTATTCATCGGGAGCGTAGCGTTCCATAACCTGCTGGATGGCGTAGACTTTGGTGCAGTATTCCTTGTCGGGCACTACGATGTTTACGGGCATTTGCAACAGGGTGACAAGGTCCTCTTCGGGCAGTTGGGTGGCTGCTACGGCAACGTCGTATTTGTCGCGCGGGTATTGCTGGGTATCCAGAAAGCGGTTGACGGATTCAATTACTTCTTTCCCGTTGCGCAATACGGTAAAAAGCACTAAGAAACGGTGCTGTACGGCTGCCGCCGGATAAGGGTTCTTGTACTTTCCGAGCGAGAAGAGTGCGCAGAGAAACAGGTAGGCTACCGGAATAGCCAGCAGCAGGAATAGGACGGAATCTGTCATTTGTAGCGCATTGTTGCTCTCATCCATCCACCAGTCTATGCTGAATATGTTAAAAATGTTGGACATCATAGCATCGAATCTTTTTTAGTTGTGGTTAATAATGCCTGCTGTTTTTCAATCGTCAGACGTTCGTCTATATATTTTCCGTTCATCAGTATGCCCAGGAACATAATCATCATAATGCCGGTGGGGAACTGGGTGAAGAATGCGTTCCCGTAGGCGCTGAGCATCATGCCGAATATGCCGCAGGCAAGTGCGGTGAGCAGGTGGCGCAGCTCGTCATTCCTTATTTTGAACATGATGCAGTAGCATCCCCATAGCAGGCTGCCCGCATAAATCAGCAGGTAAAGGAGAATGCCCACAATGCCCGTTTCCGTCCATATCTTGACGTAGGTGGAGTCATTGGGAATGGTGGTTGTCAGCCTGCTTCCGAATCTCCGGGCTTCCACACCGCCCAGGCCGAGCCCCTCGCCGAACGGTCTGTTCCTGAGATACTCCGCCAGCTTTTTCTGGTTCTGCTTTCTTACCAGATAGGACGCGTCTTTATTGGGACGGAATGCCGTGCGCATGCGCCGTATCATGTAGTTGCTTTCTCCCACGTATGTAAATGCGAAGAAAACATAGATGCAAATTCCTCCCACTGCGGCAGCACTCATCAGTTTGATGTTCTTGCTGATAAGCGCAAAAAGCAACAGACTGCCCAGGGGCACTACGATAGCTCCTCGGGTACCTGTAATGAACATCGAGTATAATGAGAGTGCGGAGATGGAAAAGTAATATACTTTCAGGCTGGACTTCTTGCTGAACAAGCCGGCAATACCGAACAGCGCGCAGGTGAATCCCATGTTGGAACCGTAATTCCCCGCATCGGTAAAGATGGAGAAGTAGCGGGTGATCTGGGGCAGCAAGTGCGTTTTGTACATGCCGCTTTCCATCATGGCATTGTATTCGACGGCGTCGAAACCGATGAATTTCTGGCAGAGGCCTTTCAGTATGGCGATGAGCGTAAGTATGGAGAACAGGAACATCAGCCGGCTGATTTGCTTATAGGATGTTGCCAGCAGCACCGTGATTAGGGACACGAGAAACGTATTGTAGATGAATCCTCTGGAATAAATCCATGCTTCCAGGGATGCGGTGGGGTTAACGACTTCCATAAGGCAGTACACCGCCAGTACGGCACCCCCTATGGTGAGAATGTTGACGGCCCGTTTCCAGGGAAAACGGTAGTGCAGCGCCGTCTGGACGATGACGATGAGAAGCACGCTCCACCAGATGATGTCCGACAGTATGCTGAGTCCGTCCTGCCCGCTGTAACGCGCCAATGGGGTGAAGAAATAATTGAAAATGAATAGCAGGAATAGGAAGCGTTCCGGTTTGCGAAGATGC
>PPYF01267675.1_pt1 | contig 22810 bp, 20 predicted proteins | sample 1559871 | NCBI WGS metagenome assembly PPYF01 (sample SAMN08240021, study PRJNA423297) | Human gut metagenome, whole genome shotgun sequencing project.
CCTTCCGTCACCTCCCGTTCCCTTGCAGCAGCACGCCCATGGCTGCCGCGCAATAGCTGGTCTCCGGGCCGGACAGGCCGCCGGGGCACAGCTCGTCGATAGGGTGGAGCGTCAGCTGCAGGGTCCGCTCCAGCTCCTCCCTCAGGGCGGTGACGTTGGCCAGGCCGCCGCTTAAATACAGGTCTCTCAAATCGGCATCCGGTGTATTGAAGCCATAGAAATTCACCGCCCGCATGATCTCCACCGCCACCCGGGAATACAGCTCCCGGCAGGCGGAAATTTCCTGGGCCCCCTGATAGTTGGACATCTTATAGCCCGTGGCCAGATGGGGGTCCACCCCGGCGGTGTCGGCGATGATGGCATCCAGGGAGCGGCCGCCCAGCTCGATGGTCCGGGTGGTGTCATACACGCCGTTTTGATAGATGTGCAGACGGACGGACTGATGACCCAGATCCACCACGGCGCACTCCCCGCGGTACTCCTCCGGGCGCTGCTCCAGCTTGGCGCGCAGCAGGTTGCCATAGGCCAGGCACTCGGGCACCGCCCGCACCAGCTTCATCCCCGCCAGGCGCAGCATCCGGCGATAGGCGGCGATGGTCTCCTTCCGGGTAGCTGCCGCCAGCAGGTCCAGGGTGGGCGGCTCCTCTTTCCCATCCTCGCCCTTGCGTCCCTCCCCCACGGCCACTACCGCATAGTCATAGAAATACTGATCTTTGTCCCCCTGGACAAAGTCGTGGAACTCATAGGGCAGATTCACCCGCAGCTGCTCCGGGCTCATATAGGGCACGGTCAGCCGCCGGACGATGGCGCTCTCCGCCGGGATGACCACGGCGCAGGGGCGCTTTTTCATGTGCTGCTCCCGCAGCGCGTGTTTGACCTCCTGGGCCACCGCCTCCTCCGAGACCATCTTATGGTCCCGGACAAGGTCGCTGGGCAGCAGGACAGAGGCGATCTGGCTCACGCCGCTCTGGTCGCCCACGGCCAGCTTCATGGCGCTGACGCCCAGGTCCAGTCCCAATAATGTACTCATAGCTTCCCTTCCCCTATGTCAGACTTTCTCCAATTTTCTCTCGTCCCCTGCCCCCGGCGGGGCGGGACAGACGAAAACAAATTTAAACAAACAGGTTCAAATATGCCGCCACGAAGGGCTCTCCCCACAGCAGGGACAGCACCGCCGCGGCGGAGATGGCGGGGCCGAAGGGGATCGCGCCGGAGGGTTCCCCCTCGTGGGCGGTCTTTTGGGGCACAAAAGCCAGGCCGATGCCGATCAGGCAGGCCAGCAGCAGCACCAAAAGGTCCGTCCGCAGCGAACCGAACAGTCCCACCGTAAAAAACAGCTTAATGTCGCCGCCGCCCATGCTCTCCCGGCCCAGCACACGGTCCATCACAAGCACGATCAGCAGCAGAGGGACCGCCAGAGCGGCCCCGGCCAACAGTCCCCGGCCCAGGGCGGCTGCTCCCTCTCCGCGCAGCAGGGTCAGCAGCACAAAATCCAGTATCCCCGCCAGCAGCAGCCCGTCGGGGATGAAGCCTGTGTCCCAGTCAACCAGGGCCACGGCCAGTAAGATCAGCGTGAAGATCAGATATTCCAGCGTCTGCAGCGAAACGCCGTACCGCCACACAAAGGCCCCAAAGGCAGCGGCGGTGAGCCCCTCGGTGATGGGGCAGCGTGCGGGGATGTTCGCCCCGCACCAGCGGCAGCGGCCCTTTTGCCGCAGCCAGGAGAAGACGGGGACCAGCTCGAAGGGTCCCAGGACATGGCCGCAGGAATCGCAGCGGCTGCGGCCCGTCAAAAAGGACTGCCCCGCCAGGCTTCTCGCCACGGCGCAGCCCACAAAGCTGGCCAGCACCGCCCCCAACAGGGCGGCCAGGGCCAGACACTCGACCACCACCAAAGGGGCCACGGAAAACAAGTCGTTCATGTTGTCTCCCTCCCCTCTCGGTGTCGTGTGGAATCCCCCCGCCGCTTACGTGGCCCTCCCCCCTTTCACAAGGGGGGCTGATTTCCTGCTTTATCAGGCTCCCTTGTGAAAGGCCGATTCCCCTTATCAAGGGGAAATGTCCCGAAGGGACAAAAGGGATAGGGCTAGCCTGGCATCGCCGCAAGGCGATGACTGAGGGATTCTCTCCCCGTGTCCCGGGCCGCTCAAAGCAGCCCGGGACACGGCGCAGGGGTTCATTGCCGGGGCAAGTCCCTCACCGCGACCCAACGACGGGGAATTTAAGTGTCAGTTAGCCGCCGGTGGTATTGCCGCCGCCGGGAATGGTAGCGCTAGTCTTACCAGGACCACTATAAGTAATCTTGATGCTGTCAGTGCCGCTCTTTTCAATGGTAGCAGTGCCATACAGCTTATACTCAACACCGTCCACAGTAATCTTGTCAACAGTACCAGCGGTAGGCAAATCGCCCTCACCCAAAAGCTTCTTCGCTACAACCTCAGCATAATATGCACGAAGGTTAGCTTCATCAGTCGCAGCCTTAGCGCGGTCCAGAGCACTCTTAAAAGTAGGAATAATAACGGCGATCAGGGTGGCGATGATGGCCACCACGATCATCATTTCCATCAGGGTAAAGCCCTTTTTCTTAGAAAGCTTTTTGAACACGATGTTCACTCTCCTTATGTCTTGTTTTCGCTTCGCTCCCTTGGGAGCGCATCTATCATCAAACCGGGCGGGTCAAACCCGGCGGACGACCAAAATAGGTAGACCCTCTCCGCCCAGTGTGCGCACTGGGCACCTCCCCCACAGGGGGAGGCAAGTTAGGACCGCTTCCGAAAAAGCGTCCTTGGCTCCCCCTGTGGGGGAGCTGGCACGGCGAAGCCGTGACTGAGAGGGCCGTCACATGATCGAACCATACATAGAGAACATGGGCAGATACACGGCCAGCAGGATGATGACCACGATGACGGCCAGGACGCAGATGATGGCGGGCTCCAGCAGGCTGACGGCCTTTTGGGCCTTGAGCTGAGTCTCGTTGTCGTAGTAGTCGCTGACCACGTCCAGGGTGTGCTCTAAGGTACCGGTCTCCTCCCCCACGCCGGTCATCTCCACCAGCAGGTCTGGAAAATCCGGGCAGTCCCGCAGGCAGGCGGCCAGGGGCTTGCCCTCCTCCAGGCGGGGCAGCTGCAGGCCCAGGTCGTGGCCCATGGCCCGGTTGTCCAGCACCCGGGAGACGATGTCCATGGCGTTCAGCACGGGCAGTCCTGCAGCCAGCAGGGCCGCTGTGGTCCCGGCAAACTGAGATGCGGTGCGCATCAGACTCAGCCTGCCCATTACGGGCACCCGCAGCAGCCAGCGGTGCTGCTTGATGCACCCGTCCGCGGAGTGTCCCCACAGCCTCCAGGCCAGAATCGCCCCGATGAGCACGGCGGCCATCACCGGCCACCAGGCGGAACAGAAGCTGCTGGCGGCGATCAAGATCCGGGTGGGCCAGGGCAGAGCCGTGCCCATCTCAGAGAAGCTGGTGACGAACGTGGGCACGGCCTTGACCATGATGATGGCCACCACGATGACGGCCACGATCATGGTGAAGATGGGGTAGGCCATGGCGGCCTGGACCCTTCCCTTTAATTTAGAAGCCCGGTCATAATAGGCGTGTAGCCGCCGGAAGGAGCTGTCCAGCGTGCCGGAGACCTCCCCCGCCCGCACCGTCTCCACAAAGGTGACGGGCAGAACGCTGCTGCGGGTCTCAAAGCTGTGGGCCAGGCTCACGCCCCCGGCCACGTCTCCGGCCACCTGATCCAAAAGTTCTTTCAGGCGGCGGTCCTCCGTCTGGCGGGCGATGAGCTCCACCGCCCGCACCATGGGCAGGCCCGCCCCCAGAATAATGGCGAACTGAGAACACATCACAGCCAGGTCCCGCTCTTTTATTTTCGGCGTGAACACGTCCCGGGTCAGCAGGCCCTTCTGCTCCACCGCCTGAATTTTTGTGACCACGGAGCAGGTCTCTTTGATGGAGGCCACGGCGGCAAACTCGTCGAAGGCCTCGATCACGCCGCTGACCTTGGCCCCGTCCTTGGATATGGCGCTGTATTGATAGGTCTGCAAGGGAACACCCCCTTAAAGCCCCATGCTCTGGGGCAGATGCTTTTTCACAAAATCTTTGTCCCGGGCGGCCTGAGCGGCGACCTGGGCGCTGATGCGGCCCCGCTGATAAAGGCGCAGGACGCTGGCATCCATAGTCACGCTGCCCTCCTGCGCAGACACGGCCATGGTCCCGGCGATCTGGGGGGTCTTGCCCTCCCGGATCTGGTTGCGCACCGCGGCGGTGACCACCAGCAGCTCGCAGGCCGCCGTGCGGCCGGTGCCCAGGGTGGTGGGCAGCAGCTGCTGGCTGAGCACCGCCTGCAGGGTCATGGACAGCTGCACCCGGATCTGCTGCTGCCGGTCCGCCGGGAAGGCATCCACAATGCGGTCGATGGTATCCACGGCGGAGTTGGTGTGCAGAGTGCCCAGGACCAGATGGCCCGTCTCCGCCGCCGTCATGGCGGTCTCGATGGTCTCCCGGTCTCGCATCTCCCCCACCAGAATGATGTCCGGGTCCTCCCGCAGGGCCGCGCGCAGGGCGCTGGCAAAGCTGACGGTGTCCTGCCCGATCTCCCGCTGATTGAAGATACACCGGTCCGGGGCGTATTGATATTCCACCGGGTCCTCCAATGTCAGCACATGGGCGGCCCGGGTGTGGTTGATCTTGTCGATCATAGCAGCCAGCGTCGTGGACTTGCCGCTGCCCGTCTCGCCGGTGACCAGGACCAGGCCCTGGTGCAGGTCGGTGAGCTCCAGCACTTTGGGGGGCAGGTCCAGCTTTTCCAAAGCCGGAATTTCGTCGGCCAACAGACGGATGGCGGCGGAAAAGCTGCCCTGCTGGCGGAACAGGTTCACCCGGACCCGGCGGCCCACCATGGTCCGGGCCAGGTCCACCTCCCCCACCGCTTTCAGCTGTTCCAGCTGACAGCCCGCCAGCTGGGCGGCGGCCCGATCACAGTCGTCCTCGGTCAGGGGCCGGCCCTCCCGCTGGGGGACCAGCCGGCCCACCACCCGGAAATAAGGGGGCAGGCCCTTGATAAGATGTACGTCCGAGGCCCCCAGCTGGTGGGCCTGGCGGACGATCTCCTCCACATTCATCTGAATATCACTCATCATATTCCACGGAGCTGCCCAGTCTCCGCGCCTCCTCTATGGTAGTCACGCCCTCCTGGACCAGGCGGCGGCAGTTCTCCTGCAGGGTGGTATAGTTCCCCTCCTGGTGTAAGATAGACCGCAGCTCCTCCCGGTCTTTGCCCTTGGCAATGGCCGAACGCAGGCGGCGGCTGAGCACCAGCATCTCGAACACGGCGGTGCGGCCCCGATAGCCCCGGCCAAAGCAGGTGGGGCAGCCCCTGCCCCGGAACAGCTTCTGTTTGCTGTCGGCACTCAGGCCCAGCTCGGCCAGCTCCTGCGCCGTTGGGTCATAGCTCTGCTTGCAGTCGGGGCAGATCACCCGCACCAGGCGCTGGGAGATGATCCCGTTCAGGGCCCCGGCGATGAGATAGTTGGGCACACCGATGTCCTTCAGCCGCTCCACCGTGGACAGGGCATCATTGGTGTGGACGGTGGACAGGACCAGATGGCCGGTGATGGCCGCGCGCATGGCGATCTCCGCCGTCTCCCCGTCCCGGATCTCGCCCACGGCGATGATGTCCGGGTCCTGGCGCAGGATAGACCGCAGGCCGCCGGCAAAGGTCATGCCCGTCTTCTCGTTGATCTGCACCTGGTTGATGCCGTCAATGTTATACTCCACCGGGTCCTCCAGGGTCAGCAGGTTCACCTGCTCGCTGTTGAGCTGGTGGATCATGGTGTACATGGTAGAGGTCTTGCCGCTGCCTGTGGGGCCCACGATGAGGACGGTCCCGCTGGGGCGGCCCATAAGATACTCATACTGCTCCAGCTGCCTGCCCTCCACCCCGATGCCGTCCCGGCTCAAAAAGTCGGAGTTTTTGTCCAGCACGCGGATGACGCACTTCTCGCCGTAGATGGTGGGCAGGGTGGACATACGCAGATCGAAGCTGCGATTGCGCAGCCGCACCCCGGCGCGGCCATCCTGGGGCACCCGGCGCTCGGTCACGTCCATGCCGCCCATGATCTTCAGGCGGGCCAGCACCGAGGCATACAGGTCGCTGGGCACCGTCATCACCGGACACATCACGCCGTCAACGCGCATCCGAACCCGGATGCAGTCGGCGCAGGGGTCCAGATGAATGTCGCTGGCGTTCTCCGCCGCCGCCCGCTCGATGATGGAGTTTACCAAACGGACGGTGGGGGCCGCCGTCTCGTTCAGCTCCACCACCGCGTCTGCGGTGCTCCCCTGCTGGGTGTCGGGGGCCTCCCGGCGCATGTCCCGGATGGCCCGCTGGGCACCCTCGCCGCCATACAGGCTGGCGTTGGCCCGCTCAATGCCGTCGGCGGTGGTGATCATGGGCACCACCCGCCGGTGGGTGGCCGCCCGCACCTCCTCCTGGGCCATAAAGTTCAGGGGGTCGCTCATGGCCAGATACAGGGTGTTGCCATGGAGCCGCACCGGGGTCACACCGTATTTCTTGGCGATGTTCCGGGGCAGCACGTCCACCAGCTGGGGGTCTGGCTCCACCGCGGACAGGTCTACAAATTCAATGCCCAGCTGCAGGCGCAGGGTGTCGATGAGCTGCTGCTCGGTGATGATCCCGTCGTCGATGAGTTCCTCGCCCAGCCGCTTTTTTGTCTCCTTCTGCCGGGCCAGGGCCTGGCCCAGCTGTTCCTGAGAAATGACCCCGGAGGAGACCAGCAGGTCGCCCAGCTGTGGATGTGCCATGATGAATCAGCTCCTATTATTCTCTCGGTTCCTCGTTCAGGGAACGAAAGGCAAAATCAATGGTTTTTTTCGCCTGCTCCGGTCCGTTGATCTCATAGCTTCCGTAGAACAGGCAGTTATCTTTGTCGTAAAGCATCTTAAAGCCACTCACCGTCAGATCGGTGTATGCCCCCGCCCCCGTCAGGGTCAGCAGGGCGGCATCCTCGCTGTCGGCGGAAATATTGGCGGTAGCATTGACATACAGCCGTCCGCCCCTGTCCAGGATCTGCCCATTGACGATGCCATAGCCCGGGTTGTTGAGATAGACCGTCCCCCCGGCACCATCGTATCGGGTGCAGGTGGCATAGTGGAGCATGTCCCCCAGGGCGCTGTTCAGAGTGGCGGCCAGGATCTCGCTCTCCGACTGAAAGCGGGAGACCGTTCTGGCGCGCAGGGCGGTCATGGTGCCCATCTGCACCGACATGGCCAGCAGGACCACCACCACCAGCGCCGCCAGCGTCTCTGCCAGGGTAAAGCCCCGTCTGTTTCGTTGGCGCTTCATCCGGCTCCCTCCTCGCTCTGGAGGACATAGCCCTGGAGGGCCTCCCCCTCGCCGTAGCGGATCACATCATACCGGGAGGAGCCGACCTGAACGGTGCTCTGTTTGCCGTCTGACCGGCGCTCCACCACGTCCTGCTCCAGGCGGAGCTGCTCGTCCGCCTCCCCCGCCCGGCGGTTCACCCGCTGGGCGGCCATGATAGAGGTGAGCAGGAACACACTGGTGAGGGACACCACCAGGATGGCGGCCAGGGTCTCCACCAGGGTCTCCCCCCGGCGGGCGCGGGTATGATGCAGGCTATTCACTGCGGCTCACCCCCTTGGAAATGGTCCCCCGGGTCCACCGGATGGCAGTGGCATAGTGGTGCTCGGTGATTTTAAAATCGGTGTCCACCACATGGTACAGTCCATCTGTCTCGTCCAGATATTTCACCTTGTGGGAACAGCTGCTCTCCGTCTGGCTCTCCACCGGCTCGCCGGCCTGGCCTTTGCTGACCAAGGTCATGCGATAGTCCTCCGTCAGGTCGGCCTGCCGGGGAGCCAGAGTGAAGGTCAGGGTATAGTCCCGGTCGATCTTCACGTTCACCTCCACGGGGCACACCCCGTCGTCCACAGTGAATCTATCCTCCCAGCCGGTGAAATTCTGTTGGTTCTGTGGAAATTTGGCATGGCTGTAATAGGCTTTCTCTACACCGGGCTGGAGCAGGGCGGTCAGAGACTTGCCAGACTCTTTGGAGGCAGAAAAGCCCTCCCAGCGGTAGGTATCCTCATGGCGGCTGTCCTGAATCTCGGCATCGGAGCGGTTGCATTCATACTCGTCCCAGCGCTCCATGCCCTGATACTCCACCCGGGTCATCTCGTCCCGGATGAGCTGGGCGGCGGAGCTGACGGAGTCATAGGCCTGCTGCCGCTGGCGGGCCCCCTTCAGCTTCTGCACGTTGGTCATGGCCGCGCCGATGATCACCGCCGCGACCAAGCCGCACACCAGAAAATACAGCAGGGCGATGAGCAGAGACGCGCCCCGCCGGCTGCTCAGCTTTTGTCTCATGGCGCGTCTCCCCTCTCTGCTTTGTGTTTATGCTGTCTTCTCCGCGGGCTGAGGCTGGTCAGCCTCCTGTTCCTCCTCGGCTGCGGTGCCGGAGCCGTACCAGTCGCCGTAGTGGATGGGCTGGCCGTCCGCCCCGGTGGTCGCCGTGGGATAGGGGTACGCCTTCCCGCTCAGGCCGGCGCTCCAGGAGAAGGTGTGGCCCGCGTCGGCCCAGGTGAAACCGTCCAGCTTCAGATCGCCCAGCTCCCGGCCGGGGAGCCCCTGGCTGGTACCGTCATCCATCAGGTCGATATCCACCGTGCCGGGATCGCTCAGATAATAGCAGTTGTTGACCTTGAACCTACTGTTCCCAACATTTCCGTCTTCGCTGGGTGCTACTACGGAATAGTTCCAGGTGGATGTAGCCGGCATATTGCTCCTCAGGCGGGCGTTGGCGGCATAGCTGTTTGACACTCGCATATCCCGCAGGCTGACATTTATCTGTCCATAGCCATATACGTTGACGAATCCGCCCACCAGGCCGCCGGTCTGGCCAGATTTCTGATAGCGCAGCGTTCCGCCGGCGTAGCAGCGGTCAATGGAGCCGGTGCCGTTCAGGCTGCCCGCCAGGCCGCCCAGATGGCCGTTGTTGCTGTTGATAGAGACGCTGCAGGTGGCGGAGGAATTGACGATGGAGCCGAAGTTGATGCCCACCAGGCCGCCCACAGCCGGGTCTTTGCTGCTGCCGCCCATCTGGAAGCTGACCTCATAGCCGGAGACAGTGCAGTTGATGATCTCCGTCGTCTTTTGGCTCGCGGGCGCATCCCTGTCCTTATAGGCCAATCCGATCAGCGCGCCCACTGCGGGCTCCTCGTTATAATTTCCGTAATAGTTGGTCGCTCTCACATAGCCGGAGCGGTTGGCCGGGTCAGAGGCCACCATGACGATGTTTTTCAGGGTACACTGCTCCGCCTCGCCGAACAGCCCGGTAAAGCGGTAGACGGCGCTCCCCGCTTTGTTATAGGTCTCACAGCAGTAGTCGATGATCTTGTGGCCCCGGCCGTCATAGGAGTTGCGGAAGTTGTGGGCCTCCATATCTCCTCCAGCCGTTCTTACATTGGGCGTTCCGATGGGCTGGTTCTTATAGGGGTTGCCCTCGCTGGTATCCATCAGGTCATAGGTCACGCCGCAGTAGTGCTTGGTGTACAGCTGATAGTCCAGGTCCGTCTCCTGCACAAACTGGATCTGCGTGCCGCCGCCCCGCAGGTTCCAGTAGTAGGTGGAACGGGACATGCCGTTGAGCTGGCGAGCGGAGCGGACATAGACGGGCCGCTCCGGGCCGCCCGGCTCCTGGGGCAGATTGCTCTTCACGCCCGGCTCCGGGTTCACCGCGTTCCGGGCAAAGTCCGGGCAGTAATAGAAGGTCTCGTTCTTCACCACGGGATCGCTGCTGTCCGGGCCGTAGCCGGTGACGGTCAGGGTCTCCCAGAAGGTATAGGCCGCCTCCCGCTTGTTGATCTGCAGATCGAAGGGCAGGCGATACAGCTTGGCGTTCTGAATCTCCACCGTCTGGCCGTCGGACACAAAGTCCACCGCCTCGCCCTGGCGCAGCAGGGCGGCCTGTTTCTGGGTACAGGCAGCCGGGTCGGTGGTGATGGCAACATCCCCCTTCTTCAGGGCCTCGCTCCGGTCGCCCACGTCCAGGGTGTAGGAAAAGCGGCTGAGCTCGTACACGGTCATCAGGGCATAGCCGTCCTCCACGCATGGCCAGTCTTTTAGGGTGTCCGCGATCCAGTTGCTTCCCGCGCTCTGGCCGCCGCTGGTCAGGCTGGTGCGGGCATAATAGCCATAGCTGCCGTCGGCGTACTTCTCATAGTAGACCAGAGAGGTCTGCAGCTGATAGGCCTCCGGCCAGTCGCCGTAATGATCGATGCGATTGCCCTGATATTGACACAGGGGGAAGGGGATGCCCAGACCCCGCAGCCCCACGGAATAGGGGTGGCTCTCCCCCACGTGGGCCGTCTCCTTCAGGGCGCTGTACCCCGAGGCCGTCACCCCGTTGGGGGCATGATAGGTCGCGTTGTATTTTGCCTGGCTGAGATAGCAGCAGTCTGATATCCACAGGGCACCATTGCTGTTTCCGATAAAGCCTCCGCTGGTGCTGGTATCTTCCGTCTCTGCACCGGTCGTCACCTTGCCGTAGGACACACAGTCGCTCACCGTTCCCGCCGCTCTGCCCAGCAGACCGCCGGCATTCTGGTCGGCCGTCACACTGCCTGTGGCATAGCATCTCTTCACGCTGCTTTTTATGGCATCCTGATAATCGTTGGAGATCGTACCGACCAGGCCGCCCGCCCCGTTTGATCGGTTCGGAGCGCTGATGTTCCCGGACGCATAGCACGCCTCTAATTGGCAATTATTCAGATAGCCGGCCAGGCCCCCGGCATAGCCGTTTGTGCTGCTGCATGTCACATCAACCGCGCCAAAGGAGGCCGTGATCGTCGTGCGGTCTGCATAAGCGGCCAGGCCGCCCGCCTGCCCGATCAGATCGTTGCTCTGCACCATATATCTGGCCCGCCGGTCATCCATGTCATTATAATAGGATCCGTTCTCGTCCTGAGTCGTCAGATATGCGCCGCAGTTTTCTATGCTGCACTGGGACAGATATCCCCCCAGCATGGCGGCATACATTCCGTTTGCCTGACAGTCCGCCAGGCGGATATTTTGAAAGTCCGTATGGCTGGCAGTGCCAAACAGGGCGGATCTGCCATAGTCGTTCACGCCGAATACAAAGCCCTTCAGCACATTGTTCTGTCCGTCATAGCAGGCCCGCACTGCCGGGGCCTCGCTCTCCTCCGCTCCGAACAGCGCCTGGTTCTGAATGGGCCGGAATTCGCCCATGGGGTTCCCCGGCCACTTGGACGCGGGACACCAGTCTCCGTCCTTCCAGTCCCGGAATAAGAAGGAGATGGGCGCGGTCTGGACCACCTTGCGGCAGGCTTTTGCCGCGTCGGCGGCATCGCCGGTCAGAATGCTGTCCCGCAGGTTGTTCAGGTGGCGCACCCGGGAGACCTGGATCTGTCCGCTGCCGTCATCACCGGTGACCACTGCGCCGAACAGGCTGTTGCCCTGCGCCAGGCCGGTCTCTCCGGTGATGTTCAGGCCCTGGTTGGGGTCATCATAGGTGATCGCGGCCTGGACGGTGATGTCGTCCCCGGCCTTGATCCCGCTGTTTTTGAACACCGCTGCAAAGGCGTTATCCTCGTCCAGGCTGTCCAGCACCTTATAGAGCGTGATGCTGTCGCGCTCCACAAAGAAGTCCGTTCCGCCCCGATAGGTGAACGGCACCTCGCCCCCGCTCGCGCCCTTCACAGTCAGGGTCACGGTCAGGTTCCGCTGGGTGCGGCGCAGGGCCATCAAACCGCCGCAGTCGATCTTCACATACAGCTCTTCCCCGTCGATCAGCTCGATGGTGGGGCAGAACTTCTCCGGCACGCCAACGGCACCATAGTCTGCCGAGGCGGCGCTGTAATAGCCGATGAGGTCCTTCTCCCCCAGCCGGGTCTCCCGGCTCCGGTCCGCCCAGGCGCTGACCTGTTCATAGGTGAAGGGCTGCTCGGAATAAAAGGCGCTGTACACGTCCCCGGTGAGGGGGTTGAGCTCCAGGAGGAAATAGCCCCCGTGTTCGGTGGCCTGGCTGAGGGAGTCGCCGGCGCGCAGGAGAAAATCCTCCGCCGCCTGATCGGCGCTGTATACCGTGTACAGATCCTTCCAGCCGTCGTTGTCCGTCTTAGGGTAGTCCTGGGGCTGCTGGGTCAGACGCTGGTCCGTCTGCTTGGCAAAGGCCTCTAACCGCCCGGTGGCCTTCATGGCGGTCAGCTCGTTCTGGGCCGCCACACAGATCTGCCGGGCAAAGTCGTCCATCTCCGTCAGCCGGAACCGGCGGTACATCGAGGCGCTGACGGGGATGAGCAGCCCCGCCAGGATGGCCAGCATGGCGATACTCGCCAGCATCTCCGTCAGGGTAAAACCCCGGCTGCGCCGCTTCTCCTTCACTCCGCTCACCTCGCTGTGCGTAACCCGAACGTCAAGCTTCTTTTCAGAAGCGTATTCGCCTTAAAACGTTACATATTTTTACATTTTGGCGTTTTAACGACTAATAAATAGATTTTAATACCAAATTCTCAAAATTTCAATCGTTTCAACCCCCTCTCAACGAAAATTGACTAATGTAACAAAAACATTTTTCACTTCTATACTTTTCCGTCATTTCACCGGGCGCTCTCTCCGCGGGCTGTTTTCTGAAAAGAAAAGAGGGACGCGAGCTCGCGTCCCTCTTTTGGCTGCTTTTCCGTTGGAAAGGCGATCAGAACATGGCGACCACAGCGCCGTGATACTTGTCGGCGATGTACTGCTTCACAGAGTCGGTCTCCAGCGCGGAGATCAGAGCCTTGATCTTGGGGGTGTTCTCGTCGCCGTTGCGCACAGCGATCACGTTGGCATAGGTCTGAGCGGCATCGCCGGAGGCATCCTCCACAGCCAGGGCATCCTCGGTGTGCAGACCGGCCTGGAGGGCATAGTTGCCGTTGATGACGGCCACGGTGCCCTGGGCGCTGTTGGCCAGCTGGGTGGGCACGGTGTCGGCCTGGACAGCCTGGATATCAAAACCGTGGTCATCCTTGATGTCCAGGGTGGTCACGCCGGTCTCGGCGCTGGCCTCCTCGGGCAGGTCGATGAGGCCCTCCTGGGCCAGCAGGAACAGGGCGCGGGTCTCGTTGCTGTCGTCGGCGGGGATCAGGATGGTGGCGCCGGACTGGATGTCGGCCACGCTGGCCACGCCGTTGCCATACAGGCCGAAGGGCTCGTAGTGGATCTTGGCGGCGGAGACCAGGTCGGTACCGTTAGAGGCGTTGTAGCTGTTCAGATAGGGGGTGTGCTGGAAGTAGTTGGCATCCAGAGAGCCGTCGGCCAGGGCGCGGTTGGGCAGCACATAGTCGTCATAGACCACGATCTTCAGGTCGTAGCCCTCCTGGGCCAGGCTGTCCTTCACCTGCTCCAGGATCTCGGCGTGAGGGGTGGAGCTGGCACCCACGGTGATGGTCTCCAGGTCGCCGGTCTGGGCGGAGGAGCTGCTGGCGGCATCAGAGCCGGAGCCGGACACGGAGGCGGAGCTGCCGTCCTTGCTGGAGCAGCCAGTGAACGCGCCCAGGGCCAGCACGAGGGCCAGGGCAAGAGCAAATTTCTTCTTCATTTAAAATGATCTCCTTTTTGCTTGAATTTGCTTTCAATAAAATATGGTGAACGGTGCGGAAAAAGCCGCGCCGGTCCTCCCGTTATCGGATGCGCTTGTCCGTCTTCCGGGCCACCAGCTCGCCAATGAACTGGATGACCTGGACTACGATCCAGATAAGCACCACGCACACCCAGATCACGTCGGCGTTGCTGCGCTGGTGGCCATAGATGATGGCCACCTGGCCCAGGCCGGTGCCGCCCAGGGTGGCGGCCATGGCGGTGTAGCCCAGAACGGTGACGGTGGCGATGACCGAGCCGTGGATCAGAGAGGGCTTGGCCTCGGGCAGCAGCACATGCCACACGATCTGCCAGTTGGTGCAGCCCATGGACTGGGCGGCCTCGATGACCCCGCTGGGGACCTCCTTCACCGAGGACTCCACCATCCGGGCGATGTAGGGGGCGGCGGCAATAATTAGGGTGACGATCACCGAGCCGTTGCCCAGGCTCTTGCCCAGGATCAGCCGGGCCACCGGCATCATAGCCACCATCAGGATAATGCAGGGGATGCTGCGGAAAAAGTTGACCACAAAGCCCAGCACGCAGTTGATGATGCGGCAGGCCATCTGCTTCCCCTTCCCCACCTGGGGCAGACCGTTTTTATCCGTTACCCACAGGATCACGCCCATGGGCAGACCGAAGAGATAGGCAAAGCCGGTGGACAGCAGGGTCATGTAGATGGTCTCCCACACGCCCAGCTGGAGCAGGCCGTTGTCCCACAGTTTTACAAGCATTTCAGACATCACTTGCTCTCCTCCTTCCACTGGATGCCGCTGCTGCGCAGCCAGGCGCGGACCTTCTCCGCCTGGTTCTCATCACAGGGCAGTTCCAGCAGCATCTGGCCATAGGCCTTGCCCTCCACCTCTTTGGTGTCGGCAAACAGAATATTCACCGGCACCTGGCACTCCAGGGTCAGCTGAGACAGCACAGGCTGCTTGGCGCTCTCGCCGCTGAAGATAATGCGCAGCTGGGCTCCGCCGCTGGTCTGGGCGGCACTGATATCCTGGGGCAGGATGAGCTCCCGGGCGATCTGGGACTGGGGGTTGGTGAACACGTCGCTCACCTTGCCCTCCTCAGCGATGGAGCTGTGGTCGATCACCGCCACCCGGTCGCAGATCTGGTCGATGACCTTCATCTCGTGGGTGATGATGATAATCGTCACGCCCAGGTCCCGGTTGATCTGCCGCAGCAGCTCCAGAATGGCACGGGTGGTGTTGGGGTCCAGGGCGCTGGTGGCCTCGTCGCACAGCAGATACTTGGGGCTGGTGGACAGGGCCCGGGCAATGGCCACCCGCTGCTTCTGTCCGCCGGACAGCTGGCTGGGATAGGACCTGGCCTTGTCAGACAGGCCCACCAGCCCCAGCAGCTCCGCCGCCCGGGCCTGGGCCTTGTCCTTCTTCTCCCCCGCCAGCATCAGGGGGAAGGCCACGTTGCTGAGCACCGTGCGCTGCTCCAGCAGGTTAAAGCCCTGAAAGATCATGCCGATGTTCCGCCGCATGGCCAGCAGCTGCTTCTGGGGCAGCCGGGTCAGCTCCTGGCCGTCGATCCACACCTCGCCCTGGGTGGGCCGCTCCAGCAGATTGATGCACCGCACCAGGGTACTCTTGCCCGCGCCGGACAGACCGATCACGCCGAAGATCTCCCCGTCCTGAATGGTCAGGTCGATATCCCGCAGGGCGGTGACGCTGCCGGAGGAGGTCTCATAGGTCTTGCCCAAATGCTTTAATTCGATCATGGGGACGCCCCTTTCCTTTATACACATATACACACTGATCAGCAGGGTCCAGACGCTCAGGTCCGATCCCGTGAAAAAAGACCTGAGAAACACGCCCGTTTCTCAGGTCCTGGTTGCGCTCATTGCCTATCAGCAGACGAAGCGGAGACCAAACGAGCCCATGTTTTGAGCGCAGCGCATCATACGCATGGAAACCATGCGCATCCCCTCCATCATCATGCAGCGGGTGCGGTGGACGCTCTCCATATGGGTCAGCCTCCTCTTTTCTGTCAGATACCTGTGTATCATAGCACCCAAATACCGCCTCTGTCAATACTTTTTCCCCATTTCTCCACAGTCGCCTGCAGGAAAGAAACACTTGCATTTCCTCCCGTCATCGCTTATAATAAAACCAACGAACAACTGAATTCAATGTCTTCAGGGCGGGGTGTGATTCCCCACTGGCGGTATAGTCCGCGACCGGATCTGTTCGCAGGTCCGCTGACCCGGTGAAACTCCGGGACCAACGGTATAGTCCGGATGGAAGAAGATGTGTGGAAACGATCCATGCCGCTTTGCGGCCGATCTCCCTCCTCCTTTGATCGTTTTGACACCTGGAAGGCATGGCTTTTCAGGTGTTTCAAGACAAATCGAAGGAGTTGTTTTTTATGTCCCGCACCACGAATATCCGCAAGCTGGCCGTAATGGCCCTTCTGGTGGCCGTATCTGTAGTTTTGATCTATGCGGTCCACTTCCCCCTGATCCCCGCCGCCGCCTTTTTGGAATATGACCCGGCGGACATTCCCATTCTCATCGGCGCTCTGGCCTATGGTCCTCTGGTCGGCGTGGCCCTCACCGTGGTGGCCAGCCTGATCCAGGGCGTCACTGTCAGCGCGGGCAGCGGCCTCTATGGCATTGTGATGCACATCATCGCCACCTCCACCTTGGTACTGGTGGCCGGTTCCATCTACCGTTTCCGCCGCACCCGCTCCGGCGGGGTCCTGGGCCTGCTGCTGGGCACTTTGGCCATGGGTCTTATCATGATGCCCGCCAACCACATCATCACCCCCTACTTCACCGGCTGGCCCGTGGAGGCGGTGGACGCCCTGCTGCTGCCCGGTATTCTCCCCTTCAACCTCATCAAGGCCGGACTGAACTCCGGGGTCACCTTCCTGCTTTACAAGACCGTGTCCCGCTACATCGTCCACGGCGAGGGCTGGCAGAAGCCCGCCGCACAGAAGGTCTGATCTGCAACCAGTCACAAAACCGCCGCAGGGCTTCCTGCGGCGGTTTTTCACAGTTATTCAGGACTTTTGTCCTTATTTTTCATGATACCCCAGTCATTGTCACACTTTTTTCGCCGCCACAAACAGGTTGGGCGGTGCGGGGAACAGGTTCTCGCTCTCTATCACGGTAAAGCCTGCGTCGGCGATGCGCCGCTCCAGCCCCTTCATCTTATAAAAGGCCACATAGGGCATGGAACCGGTGTGGCTTTTAAACCACTTCTTCACGCCCACCTTGGTCAGCTTCTCCCCCAGGCAGTCGGTGGCAGAGAGAAACCGTCCGCCGGGCTTTAACAGGCTTCTGATCCGGGCCAGCACGGCGGCGCTGTCCTCCACATAGCACAGCACATTGAACGCAGTGACCACATCGAAGCTGGCCGGCTCCAGACAGGGGTCAAACAGGTCGGTCTGGGTCACCTCTACATTGGTCACGCCATGATCGGCCATCTTCTGTTTGGCCTTGACCACCATCTCATCCGAAATATCGATGGCCCGGACATACTTCACATGGGGGGCCTCCTCCAGGGTGACGATGCCCGTGCCGCAGGCAAAGTCCAGCACCCGGTCCTCCGGCTTTAAATAGGCCAGCGTCCGCTCCGCCGTCAGCTGATAGGCCCGCTCGTACAGGGGGCCTATCTGCTCGTCATAATTATGGGAGCGGTGGTTCCAAAAATCTCTCTCCGTGATCATGGGACAATGCACTTCCTTTCTTCGCCCAGTATAGCATATCCGTTGAAATTTTGAAATAGTTTCCCGGTCATTTTTGTTTCTTTTGTTAATTTAGAACATCCGTTTGACTTCTTGTGCAGGAACCGGTATAATGGCCTTACCAAACCGATGGGAAAGGGGCGCTGGGCTGTGGACCGGATCATTTTTCACTGCGATCTGAACTGTTTTTACGCCTCCGCCGAGCTGCTGGACCACCCGGAGCTGCGCCACCTGCCTGTGGCGGTGTGCGGCGACCCGGAGAGCCGCCACGGCATCATCCTGGCCAAAAACGAGCCCGCCAAGGGCTTTGGGGTCAAGACGGCGGAGACCATCTGGCAGGCCCGGAAAAAGTGCCCGGAGCTGGTCCTCCTCCCTGCCCACCACGACAAATACCGCCGCCTGTCCCGCCAGGTGGGAGAGATCTACCGGGAGTACACCGACCTGGTGGAGCCCTTCGGCATCGACGAGAGCTGGCTGGACCTCACCGGCTCCCTCCACCTCTTCGGCGGGGATGCCGCTGCCCTGGCCGACCGGCTGCGGGACCGGCTGCGCCGGGAGCTGGGGCTGACCATCTCCGTGGGCGTTTCCTTCAACAAGGTCTTTGCCAAGCTGGGCAGCGACTATAAAAAGCCGGATGCCACCACCGTCATCACCCGGGAGAATTTCCGGCGCATCGTCTGGCCCCTGCCCGTGTCCGACCTGCTGTATGTGGGCCGGGCCGCCGAGCAGACCTTTCAGCGCTTCGGCGTGAAGACCATCGGGGACCTGGCCGCCTTTGACCGCCAGGCCCTGTTCACCCTGCTGGGCAAGCACGGCGTCCAGCTCCACGATTACGCCTGCGGTCTGGACCGCTCCCCCGTCTCTCCTGCCGGACAGTACACCCCGCCCAAGTCGGTGGGCAACGGCTTCACCTTTCCCCGGAATCTGCAGGGCCGGGAGGAGATCCGGGGCGGCATCACCCAGCTGTCTGACCATGTGGCCGCCCGGCTCAGGCTGTGCGGCATGAAGTGTCAAGGGGTCTCCCTTGCCATCCGGGACCCGGATTTTCACGACATCAGCCGCCAGACCCGCCTGGACACCCCCACCTATCTGGGCCGGGAGCTGGCCCAGTCTGCCATGGCCCTGGCCGACCAGTGCTGGTCCATGGACCGCCCGGTGCGGGCCCTCACCGTCACGGCCATCTATCTCATCCCGGCGGAGGAGGCCGCCGCCCAGCTGGAGCTTTGGGATGCCCCCCGGCAGCACCAGCGGGAGCGCCGGGAGCGGCTGGAGCAGACCATGGACGCCATCCGGGCCAAATACGGCGGGAGGGCCATCCAGCCCGCCTCCGCCCCCCGGGACACGGCCTCCACCGGCCACGACCCTTTCCCGGACCGGGAGGGGACATAGTCCACGCCGCCTCCGCATAGCCTTTGCCATGGAGGTGATCCCTCGCCCATGGCTTTTTCCGACCTGCTCTGCCACATGGCCCGCAGCCCCGCCCTGGCCTTCACCGTGCTCCTCACCCTGGCGGTGCTGGTGGTGAACGGCTGGACGGATGCCCCCAACGCCATCGCCGGGGTGGTGGTCTCCGGGGCGCTCCCCTTCCCGGCCGCTGCGGCGCTGGCCGCTCTGTGCAACTGCGCCGGGGTGCTGTCCGTCACGGCGGCGGCTCCGGTGGCCCGGACCGTCTACTCCATGGCCCGCTTCGGCGGAACGCCCCGCCAGGCCCTGTGCGCCCTGTGCGCCGCCATGACCGCCGTTGTCCTGTGGGCGGTGGCCGCCTGGGCGCTGGGCATCCCCACCAGCGAGAGCCACGCCCTGGCCGCCGGTCTTTCCGGGGCCGCCGTGGCCCAGGCGGGTGAACTGTCCTGCATCCGCTGGTGGACCTGGGGGCGGGTGCTGGGCGGACTGATCCTGTCCATTCTCCTGGCCTTTTGGGCCGGACGGGCGGTACAGCGGCGGCTGTCCCGGCTGAACGCCGACCCACACGCCCTCCGCCTGGCCCAGCTTCCCGGGGCGGCGGCCGCCGCCTTTCTCCACGGGGCTCAGGACGGACAGAAGCTGCTGGGAGTCTTTCTCCTGGGGCTGGCCCTGGCCCGGGGACAGGGGGATGCGCCGCCGGGACCGGTCCCCCTGTGGCTGTCCCTTCTGTGCGCCGCCGCCATATCCGGGGGCACCGCTCTGGGCGGGCGGCGGATCATCCACCGCATGGGCCGGGACATGGTGGCTCTGGACCCCTGTCGGGCCCTGGCCACCGACCTGGCCGGAGCGCTGAGCCTGTGGGCGGCCACCCTGCTGGGCCTGCCCGTCTCCACCACCCACACCCGCACCGCCGCCCTGCTGGGGGTGGGCAGCGCCGGGGGCGCGCGCCCCGACTGGTCTGTGGCCGGTCAGGTGGTCCTGGCCTGGCTGCTCACCTTTCCCTGCTGCGCCCTGCTGGGTTGGGGGGCCGGACGGCTCTTTTTGGCCCGCCTGTGAAAAAGCGCCCTGTCCTCCCGCACAGGCAGAAGGACAGGGCGCTTGATCGTGTTATCGAAATACTTTTCCCTCTTCGTCCAGCACTTCTCTTCTGTGGAAGGTGACGAAATCGGGGGCATATTCGGGGTAGGCCCGGCAGAAGGCGGCCCGGAGCAGCTCCGGGTTCAGGCCGGGATTCTGGGCGGACAGCACCGCATCCAGGGTCATGGTGTCGCTTTGACACTCCAGATTCCAGCCCCGGATGAGGGGGATCAGGTCCACCTCGGTGTAGCCCTTCTTGGACTTGTTGGACTTTTTCTGCACCACCAGGCTCTCCTGATTCAGCAGCGCCTGCATGGCGGGCTCCGCCTCCTGGGGGCGGCCCTCGGAGTATTCAAAGTTCATGATATAATTGATGGAGGTCAGCTCTTTCAGCTTGCGCTGGGCCGGATAGCACTGGTGGATGACGATGCCCTCGGGCATGGCGGCGGTCAGCCGCTGGGGCACCTGGTCATAGGGCGTGTCCCCCATCAGACCGAACTCCAATATCTCGCACTGGCTGGAATAGCCCACGGACAGGGGCAGGGCGATGGACACAAAGGGGTGGGGATTGAAGCCCTCGGTGTGCTTGATCCGAATCTGGGCCCGGGCAAAGGCCCGCTGGAAGGTGCGCATCAGGTCCAGGTGAGAGATATACTTGGCCCGGCCCGTCTTGGAAAACAGCAGTCGATCAGCCACAGCGGCCACCTCCCGTCAGCAGATGATTGGCGCCGCAGCCCGAGCACCGGGTACGGCAGTCCGGCGTGGTGACGGACTGATAGCACAGTTCCCGCTCGTGCCACAAAAACGCCCGGCTCACCCCTACCGAGGGGACGGCCCAGGGGAACACCTCGTCCTTCTCCCGCACCCGGTGGGCATAGAAGTCCCCATCCAGGCCGCAGGCGGACAGGGCATCCATCCAGCGCTGAAAATCGAAATATTCGCTCCAGGAGTCCAGCTTGGCCCCGTGGTTCCAGGCGTACTCCAGCACATCGGCCAGACGGCGGTCCCCCCGGGCGAATACGGCCTCCAGATAGCTGGTCTCCGGGTCGTGCCAGTTATAGGTGATGGACTTGTCCCGGCGCAGGGCATCCCGCAGCAGGTCCACCCGGCGCTGATACTCCTCCACCGGGATCTGGGCATCCCACTGGAACGCCGTGTGGGGCTTGGGCACGAACCAGGAGGTGGACACCGTGATGCGCACGCCCCGTGCCCGGTTGGGGGTGTACTCCCGCCAGGTCTGATAGACCTTCCGGGCCAGCTCGGCGATGCCCAGCACGTCCTCGTCCGTCTCGGTGGGCAGGCCCAGCATAAAATAGAGCTTCACGCCGTTCCAGCCGCCGGAGAAGCAGGTGCGGCAGGACTGGAGCAGGTCCTCCTCCCGCAGATTCTTGTTGATGGCGTCCCGCAGACGCTGGGTGCCTGCCTCTGGGGCGAAGGTCAGGCCGCCCTTGCGTACCCGCTGCAGGCGCTCCATCAGGCTCATGGAGAAGGTGTCCGCCCGCAGAGAGGGCAGGGACAGACCGATGTCCCGGGGACTGCAATAGTCCAGCAGGTCGTCGCACAGTTCCATCAGGCAGGGGTAGTCGGTGGAGGACAGGCTGGACAGGGTCATCTCCTGATAGCCCGAGTCCTCGCAGGCCGCCTTGCCATACTCCGCCAGCAGCTTGGGGTCCCGGTTGCGCACCGGGCGATAGGCATAGCCCGCCTGGCAGAAGCGGCAGCCCCGGATACAGCCCCGGAACAGCTCCAGCATCACCCGGTCGTGGACGATCTCGGTGGAGGGGATGATGGTCTTTACGGGGAAATAGGCCTTGTTCATGTCCTGAACGATGCGCTTGGTCACGGTGGCGGGGGCATCCCCCTTGGGGGTCACTGCCTCCACCACGCCGTCGGGGCGATAGGTCACCTCGTACAGGGAGGGGACATAGATGCCGGGAATTTTGGCGGCCTCCTGAAGGAACTCCTCCTTGGACCAGCCCTCCTCATTGGCCTGCTGGTACAGGTCGATGTACTCCAGGGTGACCTCCTCCCCCTCGCCCAGGATAAACAGGTCGATAAAGGGGGCCAGGGGCTCCGGGTTATAGCAGCAGGTCCCCCCCGCCACGATCATGGGGGACAGGTCGGGCCGGTCCGCTGCGCGCAGGGGCACCCCGGCCAGGTCCAGCATGTTCAGCACATTGGTGTATGCCATCTCATAGCCCAGGGAAAAGCCGATGATGTCAAAGTCCGCGATGGCGTCGCCGCTCTCCAGGCCATAGAGCAAAAGGCCCTCCCGGCGCATCTCCTCCTCCATGTCCCCCCAGGGGGCATAGCAGCGCTCGCACCACACGTCGCTGCGCTGGTTCATCACCCCATACAGAATGCGGCAGCCCAAATTGGACATGCCGATCTCATAGGTGTCGGGAAAGCACAGGGCAAAACGGGTCTTGATCTGCTTTTTATCTTTGACCACCGCATTGTACTCCCCGCCTGTGTAGCGGGCGGGCTTTTGTACGTTGGGCAGGATATGTTCCAAGGTACGATTCATGTTCTTCCTCCGGTCTTCTCTCTCTGGCGCATACAGATTATTGTACTCGTTTCCAGCCCATATGACAAGCCCTATTTCCACTCTTTTTCAGCGGAATTGTCCCGGCCCCGATCCACAGCGCCACCAAAAGCAGGGTCACGTTCCCACCCAGGCAGAAAAAGCAGACACCGGCGGCCAGCAGCGCCGCCCCGGCGATGCTCTCTATCCATCGGCAGACCGCCCCCGCCGCCCCGGGGCCAACAGCAGCGGCCAGCCCGGCGTACAGGGCCCGTCCTCCGTCCAGCCGGCCCACAGGCAGCAGGTTGAAGCAGCCCAGGGCCAGGTTCAGCCCGGCGAACAGCCGTCCCCGCTCCCACCGGCAGAACCCCAGGGCCAGCAGCAGATTGCACCCCGGCCCCGCCAAGGAGGCCAGGCAGTC
>PPYF01304457.1_pt1 | contig 22805 bp, 19 predicted proteins | sample 1559871 | NCBI WGS metagenome assembly PPYF01 (sample SAMN08240021, study PRJNA423297) | Human gut metagenome, whole genome shotgun sequencing project.
ATGGCTTCAGCAGGCGAAAAATCCCTCGCTGTTGGTCATATTCCCGGTTTTCAGATAGACCCTAATTGGAGTTCAGTATAACTTAGTGACATTGGGCATATGCCCCGCTCCTCTTCCTATCCGCTTCACCCGGGTATACCGGGAATTTGTCAATTTTCAAAGAACAGCAGAGTCCGCCTGTATTTTGCAAAATGCAGTTGGATTTTGCTGGGGTTGTGCTGCATGCCCGAATACGTCTGCTGTCAGGAATCGGGGGCACATGATTCTTTACCGCGTAGACCCTCTTACGATCACATTGGATGTTGTGATATAGGTTTGTATCTGCATATTTGGATGGCGCATGATGTCTGTCAGGAATTTTGCCGCCTGCGTGCCCATGTCCCGGACGTTGATGTCAACGACCGTCAGCGGCGGTTCTATGATCTGGGAAAACGGGAAATTATCAAAGGCCATAATGCCGATATTCTTCGGAATACGCAGTCCCTTTTTTGCGGCCGCATCCACGCACCCCAGAGCGATGTAATTGTTGGCGCAGATGATGGCGTCCGGCAGTTTTTTCTGACTCAAAAGACTTTCTGCCATACGGAAGCCGTCCGCCCGGGTGGATTCCCCGAGCCAGATATACTGGTCTTCCAGTTTCTCTCCCGCGTTGGAAAGCCCCTGCTTCACGCCCTGCAGGCGGAGGGCGGAACCCAAATCATAGGATTTTCCGCCGATAAAAGCAAGCCGCTTATACCCCCGCGACAGAAGGAAGCTCGCGGCAACCGTCCCGGAGTAAGTATTGCTGTTGTCGATCCAACAGACCTGGCTGTCAAAGTCCGGTGCGCCCAGAACGATGTGGGGAAATTGCAGCCGGGTCAGCACGGCGGCCAGAGGATGGGACATGACACCCACGTGAACGGCAATGGCGTCCGCGCTGCGGCGGGAAATGATCTCCTCCGCAATGCCGCAGGCGGAGGTCGCATCCGCGCCCCGCAGGATGAGCCGGTATCCCCGTTTGCAGAGCGCTTCCTCCAGACCGGAAATGATCTCAAACATATGAGGGTTCTGAAAAGCGGCGTTGGGGGCAAGGTTTGCCAGCAACACGACCGTGTGATTGGAGCCGCTGGCAAAGCTTTGGGCATTGGCGTTTGGGTAATAATTCATCTCCCGCATGATGCCGCGAACCCGTTCGGCCGTCCTTTCTGAAATGCTGTAATGTCCGTTCAGAACTTTGGAGACAGTGGAAATCGAGACCCCCGCCGCCTCGGCTACATCCTTAATGGTAACACCCATCGTTTCTTCACCACCTTATTCTCCAGTATAGCATAATTTTCCCCGACTCGAAAGGGTCGGGGAAAAAATTACCGGAAAGTTACGACAAATCCGCCGGGGGACAGAACGCCGTTCTGGAAGCCCTCTGCCCAATACAGCGTTTCTTCGGAGGAAGAAACTGCGGCATCGGTTTTTCCTGCGTTGATGGATACCGTCACGGACGACGTTCCGGTATACCTGCGGAAGCGGATCACGCGGCTGCCCCCCTCAGCGGACAACATCTGAAATGAGCCTTCCCGCAATGGGGATAAGGCGTGCCGCATGGCGATGGCCTTTCGGAAAAAGCCCAGCAGCGCCAGATCGCCGCCCTTCCACGGCATGGGGGCGCGGTATTCTTCCTCCTGCATACCCTGAACGCCAAGCTCGTCTCCGTAGAAAATGGTGGGCATTCCCACAAAGCACATCATAAGCAGGATGGCAAGGCGATAGCTTGCGGTATCCCCGCCGCACAGCGACAGGAAACGGCTGACGTCGTGGCTGTCCAGCAGATTCAGCTGCGCCGGGAGCATTTGCAGCCGGTAGCGCATGAGCATATCCGTAATACGCCCGGAGAATTCTGCTGCGTCGATGCGCTTTTCGGCGAAAAATGCGCAGCAGTGCTTCCGGAAATCGTAGTTCATGGTGGAGTCGAACATGTCCCCCTGAAGCCAGTGACCGGCACTCTCCCACACCTCACCGATCAGCAGCGCTTCCGGATTCTCGCGTTTGACCGCACTGCGGAACGCCCGCCAGAAGCCATCGTTGACCTCGCTGGCCACGTCCAGCCGCCAGCCGTCGATGCCGTATTCCCGCACCCAGTAAGCGCCCACGTCACAGAAGTATTTCTGCACCTCCGGATTTGCGGTATTCAGCTTTGGCATCATGCGCTCATAGGCGAAGCAGGCGTAGTCCGGAATTTCCTCCGGGGTTTCGGGGCAATGCACGGGGAAGGTCAGATCATAGAACCAGTCTTTGTAGCAGGATTCCTTCTGATTTTTGACCACATCCTCAAAGGCGAAGAAATGCCAGCCGCAGTGATTGAACACGCCGTCGATGATGACCCGAATGCCGGAAGCGTGCAGCGTATTGACCATAGTCCGGAATGCCTCATTCCCGCCGAAGCAGGGGTCAACGTGGTAATAGTCCAGCAGGTCGTACTTGTGGTATTCCCCGGCGGCGAAGATCGGATTCAGATACACGCAGTTGACGCCCAGCGCTTTCAGATAATCCACATTCCGCGCAACCCCGTCCAGCGTCCCGCCGAGTTTGCCCCGCACGGTTTGCTGTCCGAAGCGCTGAGAATGGGGTTGCCCGGAAATTTCACATTTCCCGGAGGCGAAGCTGTCCGGAAAAATGTTGTATACAACGGCATCCTTTACCCACGCCGGTACGCGGGCAATGTCACTGCGATGGTTGAAAGGAAGCTTGAAATATTCCGAACGATCCTGTGCGAGCCGGTCGGTAAAGAGATTGCTGTAGTACAGCGTCGTCTCCGTGCCGTCGTCCAGCTGAAAGTAGTAATAGACCCGATTATAGGGGCTGTCTACAATCACCTGCCAGTAATCGTGACAGGCGTCCGACAGAACCTTTTCCATGGGGACAGAAGTAAACAGGATCGGATTGACCCGGCACGCGGTGTCGGCGTAGAAAAGCGTCACCCGCTGCAAGTCGCCTCTGGCGCAGCGCAGGCGGTAAACGATATGGCGCTCATCCAGCCCGCAGCAGTATTCCGACATGGGAATGTGTAAAACAGCGTCCAGTTTCATCCCTTGACACCTCCAGCCGTCAGCCCGGAGGTCATATATTTCTGACACAGGAAGAAGATCGCAAGTACAGGAAGGGATACGGTAATGGCCGCCGCCGCGAATACCGGCCAGGAGCCGGTCATCTCCGTCGCCTGCAAAGCATTCAGTCCGGCGGCCAGTGTGTACTTGCTTTCTCCGGTCAGGAAGGTCGTCGCATAGATGTATTCATTCCACACATAGATCAGCACCTGCAGTGCGGTGGTGATGATGCTTGGCTTTGCCAGGGGCATGACGATTTTCAGGACGATCTGCCCGTCGGAAGCGCCGTCGATTCTGGCGGCTTCCTCAATTTCCGTGGGGATGGTGTCGAAGTAGCCCTTGGTGTTCCACAGGCTGAACACCGCCATGGTTCCCGTATAAACAAGGATCAGTCCCAGCCGGGTATTGACCAGCCCCATCGGCCGCAGCAGACGGTAGATCGCGAACATGGACAGAATCGCCGGGAAGGAATTCAGCAGAACCAGACACCGAAGTATGGCTTTTCTGCCCGGAAAGCGGCGGCGGGAGAAACAGTAGGCCGCCGGGACTGCCACCAGCAGAGACAGAAAAACGGTCACAACTGCCAGAAAAATGGTATTCCGGAACCAGAGGGTGATGTTCTCCCCAAAGAGGACTTCCCGGTAGTTTTTCAGGGTGAAATTTCTGGGAATAAACGAAAAATCGGAGCTGAGCAGACTGTTCGACCCGTTAAAGGAGACGCTCAGGGCATAGAGAATGGGAATCAGCGTCAGAAAGCACAGCGCAATGAAAAAGACATTCAGCGCCGTCAGCCCAACGCCCTCCCGCCATCTGCGTTTCGTCATCAGGCATCCTCCTTCAGCTGGAATTTTGCGGAGAACAGGAGCAGAAGTGCAAAAATAATCATGGAAATGGCCGAAGAATAGCCGTAATTATTGGTGATAAATGCGTTTTCGTAGGCGTAGGTCAGGATGGTGTGGAACCCGGAGCCGGTTTTCGCGCCGGCCTGCTGCGTCAGCAGGTAGACAACATCGAACTGCTTGAAGGTCGTAAACACCGTGATAATCACAGCCGGTGCAATGATGGGGCGCATGGCGGGGATGGTGATGTACTTCGCCCGGGCAAAAGCGCCCGCACCGTCCAGAATGGCGCTTTCGTAGTAGCTTTTGTCAATGCTCTGCAAGGCACCGTCCATAATCATGATCATGAAGGGCAGCGCCAGCCAGAGATTGACCACCGTGCAGCTCAGAAAGGCCGATACGTCGGAAGAAAGCCACCTGACCGCCGTAAGCCCCAGCTTGTCCATCCACTGATTCAGCAGACCGAACTGGGTGTTGAACATTCCGGTTTTCCAGAGCAGAATCCCCACATATCCGGGCATGGCCCATGGAAACATCAGCACTGTTTTGTAGAGCTTGCGCAGCCGGAGCTTTTCGATATTCAGAAGGTTCGCCAGCAGAAAGGCGATGACCAGCTGCAAAATCATACTGACGGCTGTCCACAAAATCGTTGCCAGCAGCGCGGACAGGAAGCCGGAGTCGAACACGAACAGCGCCCGGATGTAGTTGTCCAGCCCCACCAAGGTAAAGTCGAACCAGTGGTAGACATTCATATTGGTCAGACTGATGTAGAAGGTATAGAGAATCGGAAATACCACCATCAGCCCGATCAGCAGCAGAGATGGCGCTGACCATGCGTAAGAGCGTATCCATTCCTTCCGTTTCTTTTTCTCCATGGTTTTCTCCCTTTATTTCATCCCCGCGATCAGGCTTTCCGCCTGTTCTTTGGCCGACTGGAAGCTGGAGGGAATATCCTTGCCGGACAGGTTCACATCGGTCAGGAGGCTGCTGACCACAGTCCACATAACGTCCATTTCGGGAATATTGGGCATGGGGACGGCAATCTCCGCCGTCTGCCGCATGGCCTGCACCAGAGCGTCCTCCGCGACGCGGGCGTCATCATAGCAGCTGCCGTTTGCCGGGGCGCACCCGCTGGCAAGCGCCAGAGACGTGCCGATCTCCGGTTTTGCCAACGCCGCCAGCAGCTGCTTTACCGCCGCGGTTTTCTGCTCCGCGGCAGCTTTCAGGACGTGAACGCCCTGCACACCGGAATAAGGAGCCAGTGCAAGCCCGGTTTCGTCCACAGTCGGCATGGGGGCAATGCCCAGATCGATCCCGGCCTCTCGGGCAGAGGGGACCATCCACGGGCCGCCGATGGTGGCGTCCGCTTTTCCTTCCAGAAACAGCGTGTTGACGGTATTGTATTCTGTCTCCCCCCGGCATCAGCTTTACGAATTTCAGGTGGTAAGCAAGCGCATCCTGCACGGCCTGCGCGTCGGGGAATGGGGTGCCGCTGCTGTCAATGATGGAGCCGCCGAAACCGTGGATCCACGCGGCGGAATAGTAGGCGGTGCTGTGCTGCTCCACGAAGCCGTAGCGTCCCCGGCCGGTATTGTTCTCCATATAGGTGTAAAGTTCTTCCGTCGTGGCGGGAACCTCGCCGTCCTGCATATAACGGCGGTTATACATGAACAGCAGCGTTTCAAAATACAGCGGCAGCTGGTACAGAGTATCCTTGTAGGTAGCCGCCTGAAGGGTCATGGGCAGGAAGTTATCCAGCGCCCCTTCCTCCAGCAGCGGCTCCACCGGAGCCAGAATCCCCATTTCGGCAAAAACGCCGATCTTGTCGTGGGCAAACAGAAAAAGATCCGGAGCGGCGGAGGGGTCATTGCCCACCAGCTTCAGAGAATCGGTCAAGCTGGTTTTCTTTTCAAATTGGACATCCAGATTCGGCACGGCTTGCGCCAGATAATCGGAAAGGGCGGTGATCACCGCGTCTTCCTTGTCATGCCAGATGACCAGCCTGTTTGTATCCGCGCTGTCCGTTTTGCCGCCGCAGGCGGTCAGGCTCAGCAGCATCGAAAAGCATAAAATCAGAATGAAAAACCGTTTCATAAAAGCCTCCTTGATAGACCGTCAGCGGGTACACGGCTGACGTGTACCCGCCGGGGATACGGTTGCGTATTTTTAACTCTTTTTCTTCTTTGCGACGATTGCCGCGCCGCCGCCAAGAAGGACGACTGCGGCGACAACGCCGACGATCACGCCGGTATTGCTGCTCTTGGCAGCTTCCTGAGGCGCTTCCGTGGAAGCGGGGACGGTCGTCTCCGCCGCAGGCTCGGTGGCTTCCACGACGGCATCCTGTGCAGGCGCCTCGTAGAAGACCTGGGCATTTTCGGCATCCGTCACCACAACCCAGACCTCCTTGCCGGCCTCGACGGACAAATCCGTGGTCTGGACAGCGCCTTCGTTGGCGTTGATGATTACGGAGTTGATCCAGCCGGGAACCTGAATGTTGTACCAATCGCCGTCCTTGGTCAGCGCTTCGCCCGGCCAGGAGGCAAAGGCGTTGGTGCCGTCCGGTGCTGACCATGCCCAGCAGCTGGGGTCAGCCCAGTCCTCAGGAACCTGCGCATGTACGGTCACATCGTCCACGGCCTTGTCGGGGTCTTCGTAGCTCAAATCGTAGGTCAGGTCCTCGTAGACGGTGATCCACAGCTCCTTCCCCTCAATGCTGACGTCCTCGGTCTGGACGGTTCCTTCGTTGCCGTTGATGATCAGGGAGTTGACCCAGGTGGGGGCTTTGCAGGTGAACCAGCCGTTGTCTCCCTCCTGCATAGCCTTGCCCGGCCAGCTTTCAAAGGCATTGGTGCCGTCCGGCGCCGACCACGCCCACAGATTCACGGTTTTCCATGACAGGGGAACGTAGGCGTGAACGACAAACTTTTCCACATAGGCAGGGATCTCGCCCCGCAGCTGCGCCTCGTAAGCGACGGAGGCAGTCAGATCTTCCGCGACCGTGATCCACACTTCCTTACCGGCCTCTACCACGATGCCTTCGGTCTGGACAGCCGCATCGGTGCCCTGATTGGCGTTCACAATGACGTTCTGGACAAAACCGGGAACATAGGTGTAATACCACCCCTCAGCCAGAGCGTCCATTTCCTCGCCGGGCCATGCCGCGAAGGCATTGGTACCATCATCCGCCCAAGCCCAAAGATTGGGCGTGCCCCAGCCCTCCGGAACCTGAACGACTACGGGGATCATGGTTTCATCCGCACTCTCGTCCGCGAAAGCCGTCACAGCCAGCATTCCGAGAAGCATCATAACGGACAGCAAAACAGCAAATATCTTTTTCATGGTTTACCCTCCTGTTTTTTGTTGGTAAGCCCAATATAGCACCTGTTCTTTCCACCGTCAACGTTGGATTGCGAAAGTAATTTCGCAACCTAATATTGTTAATTTGCTGCAAATTAATTCGTAAAATTTGTGTAATACACACGAAATCAATGCCGATTATTAGAAGACTGAATGAAGGATTGCCGCCATATTTCCTCGCGAAAAAGAAAGTACTTTCTCAAATTATTTACAACAATCCGACGTATTCGCGCCCACGTTCCGCTGTTATCTGCGCTCGCACGGCAGCATCTATTCATTCCGGGGCAGCGAAGGAAGAATTCGGCTATCAGCGGGGGGACCTGATGGGTATGCCTGAACTGTGCATTACCATCGGCATGAAGCAGATTCTGGCATCCCGGAAAATTTACATTGCCCTGAACAGGCCTTGGCAGCATGGGCCGCTGAAGCATGTGCTTCTTGATCCGGAACAGCCTCAGTGGCCGGCGACTCTGCTCCGCCGGGTGAAAGATCTGCAATATTGTATGACCAGCGACATCGCTAAAGGAATCGTGGCTGACTGATCCGGAGAGGGGCAGACACTGGCGGATTCTGATGACATGTCGGCAGGGAGCCGCGCATTCGGCGGGCGGATAAACCCGGCGGGGGATTTCCCGGCACGGTTTGTCCCGCCCGCCAATGCTTTGCGCTGTTCACACGGGGCACGATTGTTATTTTTCATAAATTTGCGGATAAAACATTGGGGAAATTCCCTATTGACACCGGTAAATTGAAGACCTATACTGAAGAAAAGATTGTAACCGGTTCCAATGGAGAGAAATATGAAGCCAACCATTCGTGACGTAGCCAAATATGCGGGCGTTTCTGTGGCGACAGTGTCCCGCTATCTGAACAACAGCCCGCTGATCGCACCCCAATCCGTGGAAAGAGTCCGGCAGGCCATTGAGGCGCTGAACTATCAGCCAAGCATGATGGCCCGGGGCCTTCTCCATGGCAACAGCTATACCGTGGCGCTGGTGGTGGACGACAGCAATGTGGAGACCTACGGCAACGACTATTTTCTGCGGATCCAGTATGGCCTGGAGCATGCGCTGGCACGGGAAGGCTACTATCTCATGATCTGCCACATCGGCAGCAAAAATGTTTCCACCCTGGAATCCATTGTGAATGAAAACCGGATTGACGGCGTGGTTCTGCTCAGCGAACTGGCCAATGCCCAGGTTCTGGAGGTACTTTGGAAAAGCAAGATTCCCTTCGTCATCGGCGGCCGCTCCTCTGTGGAGCAGGCGGCGTGGGTGGACATTGACAACATTGAGGCGGGGCGGTGCGCGACGGCATGGCTTCTGGAAACCGGCGCGTCGGAGATCGGATTTTTGACAAACAGCTTTGAAAAGGTGTTTGCGGCGGAACGGTATGCCGGTTACAAGAGCTGCCTGGAGGCGGCAGGGCTTTCCGAGCCTGCGTGCGGTGCGGCGAAAGGACTGCTGACACCGGCGGATATTGCCGCCTATGTGGAAGCCCATCGGGATCGTCTGTGCCGGGCTTATGTGGCCTCGGACAGCGCCATTGCCTTCCATTTTATGCGCGAACTCACCAAGCGTGGGGTTCGTATCCCGGACGATGTGCAGGTGGTTGCCTTTGACGACAGCGTACTCGCCAGTGTATCTGAGCCTGCAATGACGGTGGTGAAAATTGATGTGGTCAGTCTGGGCATGGCTGCAGCCAGAATGCTCATTCAGCAGCTGCGGGCAGGTGAGCAGCGTCCGGAACATCTGCTTCTGCCTGTCAGCATTATTGAGAGGGGGTCAGCAAAAATGCGTGAATAAATAAAACGCGTTTTTTTACTCAAAAATGTAACCAGTTACAATTGAGAGATTGGAGGGGATTTCCTTTAAAACAGAATCTTTTCATGGTGATAGCAAACACAGCAGCGGACATTTATCCCACACTTTAAAATTGAACGGAGGAAACCATATGAAGAAGAAAATTTTAGCGTTCATTCTTGCGGCAGCCATGCTGCTCTCCCTGTCGGCCTGTGCAAAGGACACCCCGCAGAATCCGGGTACGGAGGCAAATGCCGCTCCTGCGCAGACGGAGAATAACCCGTCCGTAGAGACGCCGGATACTCAGGAACCGGTTGAGATCACCTTCTGGCATTCTTACAGCGAAGGTGAGGAAAAAATATTTACGGAGAGCGTTCTGACTGCTTTTGAAAAGCAGTACCCGAATATCAAGGTAAACGCCATCCGGATGCCCTATGAGGGGCTGGACGAGCAGTTGATTACTGCCGTCACAGGTGACGCTGCCCCGGATGTGATCCGTCTGGATCTGACATGGGTTTCCCAGATGGCAAAGCTGGGTGCTCTGGAATGTCTCAACGATTATGCAGAGTTTGACGACATATCCGCCGGCATTATGCCCGGCTCCATGAGCACCACACTTTATAAGGGGCAGAATTACGGTCTTCCCCTCAATGCCAACACCACCGTTGCCGTATATAACAATGCAGTGCTTCAGGAGTATGGCTTTGACGCACCGCCTGAGACGCTGGATGCGCTGATGGGCGCTCTGGACAAAACCAACCCCGCCGAGGAAAAATGGCTGTTTGCCGTGTCCGGCTCCTATAACTGGGCGATGCTCCCGTTTATCTGGACCCTGGGCGGTTCCGTCACCGACGGGGATTATACGACGGCTTCCGGCTACCTGAACGGAGCGGACACGGTGAAGGCGCTGGATACCATCGTGGGATGGTACAAGGACGGCGTCATTGGCCCCGCCATTATGGGAGAGCAGCCCGATGGATGGGGCGGCATTGAAGCCGGAAACTATACGATGATCGTGGAAGGCCCCTGGTTCTTCAGCTCTGAGGATAAGCTCGACACCTATACGCCGGCGCTGATGCCCTCTGTAGACGGCCGGAGCATCTCCATTGTAGGCGGCGAGGACATCGTCATGACCTCGACCAGCAGCAAAAAGGACGCGGCCTGGACCTTCATGAAGTTTATGCTGGAGGATGCACAGCAGGTTGCCATGGCGGGCGCCGGTATGATCCCGGTTACTTCCTCCGCCATGGAAAAGGTGGATACCAGCGGTTCGCCATATGTAGAGGTGTATATGGAGCAGCTGAAGACGGCGCAGGCGCGGATCCCGTGCTCCAGCTGGCCGACCATCGAGACGATTCTCAACACTGCCTTTGAGAGCGTGCTCCGGGGGCAGGCGTCCTCTCAGGAGGCGCTGGATGACGCGGCAGCGCAGATCGACGCGCTGCTGGCACAGGAATGATCTCCGGTTCCGCGAGGGGGGTTACAGCCCCTCGCGGAAGAAATCAGGCGAATCGAGGTGCAGCGATGCAGACGGGAAAAAGAAAATTGCAAGCCGGCCTGCAGCAGTGGATGCAGGCATTGCCGTTTCTGCTGGCCGGTTTTGTGCTGATGGCGCTTTTTGTGCTTTATCCGCTGGTTCGGAATATCTGGATCAGCTTTACAGACTTCAATGTCATCCAGAACCGACCCAATGCATGGGTCGGCCTCCGGAACTATCTCAGCCTGCTGTCAGACCAGAACTACCGGATCGCGTTCCGGAACACCATTCTGTATGCCCTGGTGACGGTACCCGGACAAATGGCCTGCGGACTGGTGCTGGCATGTCTGGTCAATTCCGTCCGGCGGGGACAGACGGCGTTCAAGGTGATCTGTTACCTGCCGGTCATCACCTCCTGGGTTGTGGTATCCATGGTGTTCAAATATCTGTTTATGTCCGGCAAGGGCGGCATGGTCAACTACATTCTGATGCAGCTGCACCTCGTTGAAAGCCCGGTCTCCTGGCTTCAGCATACCTGGACTGCCAACCTGGTGTTGTGGTTGTTTGGTATCTGGAAGGGGACAGGCTGGGTCATGGTGATTTACATGGCCGCTTTGCAGGGAATTCCCCAGGAGATCTATGAGGCGGCTGAGCTGGACGGTGCCAATGGCATCCGCCGTTTCTTTGCCATTACGCTTCCCATGGTACGCAATACCACAAATTATCTGCTGACCGTTCTGACAATCGGCGCATTCGGCGCATATATCCATGTCATGATGATTACGGACGGTGCGCCGCTGGGCACGACCAATGAACTGATGAATTATATGTACAGCACTGCATTCTCGGCCTTCGATTTTGGCTCCGCCGCAGCACAGGCCGTGCTGATGGGCGTTATTGTGCTGCTTCTGACGCTGCTGCAGCGAAGAGTCTCCCGGGATCAGACCGCGTAAAGGAGAGACGGTATGAGACGTATTATGACTTCTATTCTGAAATATCTGGCGCTGGTATGCTTTGCGCTGGCGGCACTGATCCCGTTTCAGTATATGCTGGCAACGGCCATGACGCCGTCCAGCTACTCCATGCCGTATCCGCCGATTCTGTTCCCGGAAACGATGTATGTGGGAAATTTTGCGGAAGCGTGGAATGCCAATCATTTCAGTCAGTACTTTCTGAACAGTCTTATCATTGCGGCAGTGGCCACGGTGGTGATCATGCTGGTGTCCTCTGCCGGGGCATATGCCTTTGCGCGGATGAAATTTCCCGGCAGGGATGTCCTGTTCTATCTGTACCTGTTTTCCATGATGGTGCCGACGGTAACAAACCTGATCCCGCAGTTCCTGCTGATGAAGGATATGAAGCTGGTGGACAGTTATCTGGGGCTGCTTCTCATCTACATCGGAATCGGTGTCCCCCAGAATACATTCTTTTTACGGAACTTTTTCCTGGGGCTGCCCAAAGAGCTGGAGGAGGCCGTGATCATCGACGGCGGAAACCGCTGGCAGATCTACTGGAAAATGGTTCTGCCGCTGTCCAAGCCGGCGCTTGGCACCTTTGCCATTCTGGCCTATTCCAATGTCTGGGACGAATTTCTGATCGCCCTGACCATGATCAAGACACCGGAAAAGCGGACGCTGCCCATTGCGCTGCGCCTGTTCCAGGGGCAGAATCTCAACAACTGGGGGCTGATTTTCGCGGCGTCGCTGATTGCCGTAGTCCCGATTTTGCTGATCTATATTGTCATGCAGAAAAAACTGATCCATGGCGGCGCCATGGATGGAATGCTGAAAGGGTGAGTTATGCAGATTTTACGTTATGAAATCGAGCATCATGCCGCTTATCCATGGCAGCTTGTGCAGGGCAGGATCTGCCATCTCCGCCTGCGCACCGGGGAAGCGCTGCAATCGGCTGCGGTTCTGTACGGCGACCCCTTCTGGTTTTCCGGTGCGGAGAAACAGCCTGTACTGGCGCGAAGCGAGATGCAGCCTGCTCTGCGCTGCTCTGGGGAACAGTATTATTCTGTTTCGGTTCCCATGCGGACCCACAAGCTGCGCTATCATTTTGTGCTGACGCTGGAAGATGGGAGCACGGTGTATCTCTCGGAACTGGGCGTCACACCGCCGCTGCCGGAATCCGTGCTGCGGCCGTTCAATGTTCCCTATGTGTATGCCGGAGATCACCCCGCCCCTCCGGACTGGGCGGAGGGTTTCCTCTGGTATCAGATCTTTCCGGATCGTTTTTGTGACGGGAAGGAAAACCAGGGGGGAGAGGATTTTATTCCGACACGGGAAAATTTCTTTGGCGGAACCTTGCGGGGAATCACCGGGAAAATCCCCTATCTCCGGGAACTTGGCGTACAGGGAATTTATCTCAATCCCATTTTCCGGAGCGACTCCAACCACAGATATGACACCGTTTCTTATACCGAGCTTGACCCGCGTCTCGGCGGAAAAACGGACTTCCGTGTCCTGGTCGAAACACTTCATCAGGCGGGAATGCGGATCATGCTGGACGGCGTGTTCAACCACTGCGGCTGGCGCCACCCATTTTGGCAGGATGTGCGCCTTCGTGGAAAGGCATCCCGGTATTACAACTGGTTTTGCGTCTACGATGCCGGGGAGCTGTCCCGGCTGCCGCTGGAGCAGCTTTCAGACCGGCTCATGAAAGAGGATCCACCCTATGAGTGCTTTGCCTTTGCGGCCAATATGCCGAAGTGGAACACCGAGAACCCTGAGGTGATCGGGTATCTGGTTTCCATCGCGGAGCAGTGGACGAGGGAATACGGCATTGACGCCTGGCGGCTGGATGTCCCGGATGAGGTCAGTCTGCGGTTCCTCCATGCATTCCGTACCCGGATGCGCAGCTGCAATGCGGCGGTATATGTGATTGGGGAGATCTGGCAGGACGCTGCGTGGTGGCTGGAGCAGTCGGTCTTCGACGGCGTCATGGATTATCCGCTCTACCATGCCATCCGCGATTTTGCGATGACCCATACAGACCCGCTGGAAACCTTCGCCCACCGGATCCGGCGCTGGTATGCCGCGGCGCCGGAGGCGGTTCATCCGTACCAGTGGGCTTTCTGCTCCAACCATGATGTGCCCCGGGCGCTTTCCCTCTGCGGCGGGAACAAATCGGATTTCCGGCTTGCCTATGTGCTGGCGGCGCTGCTGGGCGGCAATCTGAGCGTGTACTATGGGGATGAAATTGCGATGGACGGCGGCCAGGATCCGGATAACCGGCGCCCTATGCGCTGGACGGATCCGGAAGAGGAAATCCGGGGCTTTTTTCACAGCCTGCTGTGGCTGAAACGGGATGTACTGCGGCACTGCCGCCTGACGGCGATGGAGCTGACAGACGCCCTGTATCTTCACTTTGACGGGCCTGGTTATGGAATTCTGGCAGTTGTAACGGAGCGGGGACAGGCTGTCACGCCCCAATTGGACGCTTCCGACAGCCTGCTGCTGGAGGCGCCGGAAGGGCACGCGGCGGAGGGAACGGTGCAGGGCTTTGCCGTGTTCCGGCGGGAGGTAACGCATGATGGAAACACATAACTGCTGGTGGAAGGAACGGGTGTTCTATGAGATCTACCCGCGCAGCTTTCAGGATTCCAATGGGGATGGAATCGGAGATCTGCGTGGTATTATCTCCCGCCTGGACTATCTCCAGTGGCTTGGGGTAGGTGCCGTGTGGCTCTGTCCCATCTATGACTCGCCCAATGCCGACATGGGCTATGATATCCGGAACTATGAGTCAGTCATGGCGGAATTCGGAACGATGGAGGATTTCGACGAGCTGGTGACACAGCTGCACCGCCGCGATATAAAGCTTGTAATGGATCTGGTCGTGAATCACACCTCAGACGAACATCCGTGGTTTCTGGAGGCCAGAACGGCGAAGGACAGCCCATACCGGGATTATTATATCTGGCGTGATGGAAAGGATGGACGGGAGCCAAACAACTGGGCGTCGTTTTTTACTCCCTCGGCCTGGACTTATGATGAGACCACGGCGCAGTGGTATCTGCATCTGTTCTCCGAGAAGCAGCCGGATCTGAACTGGGAAAATCCCAAACTCCGGCAGGAAATTTACGGGATGATGAACCGTTGGCTGGATCGCGGCGTAGACGGGTTCCGGATGGATGTGATAAGCCTTCTGGCCAAGCATCCGCAGCTGCCGGACGGAAAGGGAAGCGGCTATGTGTTTTCCCCGGAGTATTTTGCGTTCCAGCCCAGGCTGCACGACTATCTGCGGGAAATGCGAAGGGCGTGCTTTGACGGGCGGGACTGTATGTGTGTCGGGGAAACCAGCTTTGTTACCACACAGAACGCCGGTTCCGTGGTAGACGACGGGCGGGAGCTGGATATGCTGTTCCAGTTTGACGTCATGGACATGGACGGCGGCGAGACCAAGTGGGATGCACGGCCCTTTGACCTGATGCGGTTCAAGCAGATCATCTCCGCATGGCAGGCGGCCATTGGGTGGAACACGCTGTTCTGGGGCAACCATGATCAGCCGCGCCTGGTCTCCCGGTTTGGCTGTACGCGGACAGAGACGCTGCGAAGGCGGAGCGCCACATGTCTTGCCACTGCCATGTATCTCCTGAGAGGAACCCCATTTTTGTATCAGGGTGAGGAGATCGGCATGACCAACTGTCCCTTTCCTGACATCAGCGAGCTGCGGGATGTAGAAAGCCTGAACCTGCTGCGTCAGGCCGCAGAAAGCGGCAGGATGGACTGGGCATGGCGGGGTGTCCGGAGCAAAGGCCGGGATAATGCCCGTACCCCTATGCAGTGGGATGCGTCACCCAATGGAGGCTTCACGGGTGGGGCGCCGTGGATCATGGTCAATCCCAATGTACAGGAAATCAATGTGGCTGCGGCTCTCCGCGACCCGGATTCGGTGCTGCATTATTACCGGGCGCTTCTTGCTCTGCGCAGAGAGCGGGATGTTCTGCGGCATGGTGATTTTTCACTGCTGCTTCACGAGCACCCGCAGGTATTTGCCTATGCGCGGACTTTTGAGGGACAGCAAATACGAATCTATTGCAATTTTACAGACCGGGATGCCCCGCTGCCGGAAGCCTTCTGTAAAGAGAAGGTGCTTCTGACCAACGTGAACTATGAGAAAACCGATGTTTTGCTTCCTTACGAAGCTGCGGTCGTTATGGCATAGAGCGGGAATACCCGTTAAAAACGGATTTATTCGTGGAGCTTGTCTCCAGGATATTTCCGCCGCCGCAGCTGCAAATCATGGGTGCAGTTCAATTGATTGGGTCTGCCGCAGATGCTTGCGGGGTTGATTTTCTCCAGATCAGATATTGGGGATTTGTCCCTCTTGATTTCCCATAAACCTTGCTGTATAATAGGAATTACAGAATTCCACTTGGAGGCAGCGGTTATGTTGATTTCCACAAAGGGGCGGTACGCACTGCGCGTGATGATCGACCTTGCTGAGCATCGGTCAGGGGAGTTTATTTCCCTGAAGGAGATTGCCCAGCGGCAGGAGATTTCCGAAAAATACTTAGAGAGCATTATCCGGACGCTGGTAAAGGCAAAGGTCGTGGAGAGCCTGCGGGGCAAGGGCGGCGGATACCGGCTGACGAAGAACCCCGAGCAGTACACGGTGGGCAGCATCCTGCGGCTGACGGAGGAGTCCCTCGCCCCGGTGGCCTGTCTGGAGGAAACCGCTGAAGCCTGCCCCCGGTCGCAGCAATGCCGCACGCTGGCGTTGTGGCAGGGGCTGGATAAGGTGATCCATGACTATCTGGAAAGCGTGACCATCGCCGATCTGATCGAGCAGTGTCCCGTTGGAGACGATTACGTGATATGAGAGCAAATTGCCCGCTCCGCATTTGATGGGTCGAGGTACAGCCACTTGGCTCCCCCTTTTGGGGAGCTGTCACCGCAGGTGACTGAGAGGGTCTTGCACCCTCGTTCCCCCTCTCCGTCTTTGCTTCGCTCAGACACCCCTCCCATAGGGAGAGGCAAGGGGTGCAGTTCCATTATCCCGCTGTGTTTGTTAACTGTCTAATGCGGCCCGCCCATTCCGTGGGGCGGGCTTTCACCTGATGATCGATAAGCCTATATTCCCTACCAGAAAAATAGGAAAATATTTTTTCAAAACCTATTGACAAGATAGGAAAGTGGGTGTATTATCTAGCCATCGAATCTAGGCAGATAAACGAAAGGAGCGGAATGCAATGTTTGAAATCAATTCTTATGCAGCACAGTCTTGTTGTCGAATGCGTATCTCCCGGGCATATCCGTATGGCGGGGTGCATTCGTATACATTTTGTTGCACCTGAAACGTGATTTTTCCGAAGGGATATCATAACGCCATTTGCCCGGGAGCTGATTGAAGCCCCGGCATTTTTTGTGCTTGGATTCCCTGAATTTAATCAAAAAGAGAGGAATTTTCCATGAAAAACTTTATTAAGAAAATAGGAGCCGTTTTCCTGAGCCTGACCGTCGCCGCCTCCCTGCTTGCCGGCTGCGGCGCAAAGACGACCGAACCTGACGCATCCGCAGACAAGGGTACCTTCCGTACGTTGGAGGAGATCAAATCCAGCGGCACCATCAACATTGGCGTGTTCTCCGACAAGAGCCCCTTCGGCTACGTGGACGAGAACGGCGAGTATCAGGGCTATGACGTATACTTCGCCAACCGCATCGGCGAAGATCTTGGCGTGAAGATCAACTACGTCTCCACCGAGGCTGCCAACCGCATTGAGTATTTGCAGACCGGCAAGGTGGACATCATCCTCGCCAACTTCACCGTCACCCCTGAGCGGGCACAGGAAGTGGACTTTGCCCTTCCTTATATGAACGTGGCGCTGGGCGTTGTCTCTCCCGAGGACGCGGTGATCACGTCTCTGGACGAGATTGGCGCTGACGATCAGGTCATCGTGATCTCCGGCACCACCGCCGAGACCTATCTGGAAAAGAACAACCCCGAGATCAAGCTGCAGAAGTACGACGCTTACGCCGAAGCCAAGACCGCCTTTGAAAACGGCAACGGCGTGGCCTGGGCCAACGACAACACCGAAGTCATCGCTTTCTCCATTGAAAATCCCGGCTATGTGGTAGGCATCCCCTCTCTGGGCAGCGCGGACACCATCGCCCCCGCCGTCACCAAGGGCAACACCACCCTGCTGAACTGGCTGAACGACGAGATCAAGGCGCTGGGCAATGAGAATTTCTTCCACGCCGACTACGAGGCAACCCTGCTGGACACCTACGGTAAGGACTACGAGGACACCCTGGTGGTAGAGGGCGGCGCAGCCGCCGGTGCCGAGGCCGCGGAAACCGTAGAGCCCAAGGGCACCATCACCGTGGCCGCTTCTCCCACGCCCCACGCGGAGATCCTCGCCGAAGCCGCAAAGCTTCTTGCCAAAGAGGGCTGGACGCTGGAGGTCACCGAGTTTGAGGACTATGTGCAGCCCAATCTGGTGGTAGACAGCGGCGAAGTCGACGCCAACTATTTCCAGCACACTCCCTATCTGGACGACTTCAATGAAAAGAAGGGCACCGATCTGGTCGCCGTGGCCGCCATCCACTATGAGCCTTTCGGCATCTATCCGGGTACCAAGACCGCGCTGAGCGATCTGGCAGACGGCGACGTGATTGCAGTCCCCAACGACACCACCAACGAAGCCCGCGCCCTGCTCCTGCTGCAGGACAACGGCGTTATCAAGCTGGCCGACGGCGCGGGTCTTGCCGCAACTGTCAAGGACATTGTGGAGAACCCCCACAATGTGAAGATTCAGGAGCTGGAAGCTGCACAGGTTTCCCGTGTCAAGGACGAGGTAGCTTTCGTGGTGCTGAACGGCAACTACGCCCTGCAGGCGGGCTTCTCCGTCGCCCATGACGCGGTCGCCTACGAAACCAGCGCATCCGCCGCCGCCAAGACCTATGCAAACGTCCTGGTGGTGAAGGCGGGCAACGAGAATAACGAGGGCGTTCAGGCTCTGGTCAAGGTTCTCAAGTCCGACGAGATCAAGCAGTTTATCAACGACACCTACGACGGTGCGGTGATTCCTTTCGAGGACTGACAAATAAGCGGGCAGCCGCGAAATGCGGCTGCCCTACTCTGCTATCTAGAACGGGGAGCTGAAGAACATGACACAAACCTACTTGGAAGTCCATAACCTGTGTAAGACCTTCACGGCCAAAAACGGCAGCGTGGAGGCTTTGAAGGGTGTGTCCCTCTCCATCGGCAAGGGGGAAATTTTCGGCGTGATCGGCCTGTCCGGCGCAGGCAAGAGTACGCTGGTGCGATGTATGAATCTGCTGGAACGCCCCGACAGCGGGGACGTTCTGCTGAACGGGGAAAGTCTGCTGAAGCTGAGCAAAGAGCAGCTTCGCCTGCGCCGACAGAAGATCGGCATGATCTTCCAGCATTTCAATCTGCTGGAGCAGCAGACGGTGCTGGAAAACGTCTGCTTCCCGCTGGAAATTCGGGGCATCCCCAGAAAAGAGCGGCGGGAAAAGGCTCTGGAGCTGCTGGGAAAAGTGGGGCTGGCGGACAAGGCAAACGCCTACCCCGCCCAGCTTTCCGGCGGGCAGAAGCAGCGGGTGGCCATTGCCCGGGTGCTTGCCAACGAGCCGGAGGTCATATTATGTGACGAGGCCACCAGCGCCCTTGACCCGGAGACCACCCAGACCATTCTGAAGCTGCTGAAAAATATCCGGGATACCCTGGGCATCACCATCGTGGTCATCACCCACGAGATGCGGGTGATCCAGCAGGTGTGCACCCGGGTGGCGGTGCTGGACGGCGGACTGGTGCAGGAGGAAGGCAGCGTTGCCGACATCTTTGCCCATCCCGCGTCCCGGGCGGCCAAGCGGCTGCTGCTGATCGAAGACGAGGAGGAAGAAAGCTATGCTGGATAAAGCGATGATCGAAATGATGGCGCAGGGCATCTGGGATACCTGCTACATGACCCTCGTCTCCACCTTTTTCGGCTACGTCATCGGCCTGCCGCTGGGCATCGCCCTGACGCTGACGGACGAAAACGGCATTACCCCGAACCGGGCGGTATACCGGATTCTGGATATCATCATCAATGTCACCCGGAGCGTTCCCTTTCTGATCCTTCTGATCGCGGTCATGCCCCTGACCAAGCTGCTTGTGGGCAAGAGCTACGGCTCCACCGCCACCATCGTTCCTCTGACGCTGGCCGCGGCGCCTCTGGTTGGCAGAATGGTGGAATCCTCCTTGAAGGAAGTTCCCGCCGGGGTCATTGAAGCGGCGCTGAGCATGGGCGCGAAAACCGGCACCATTGTCCGGAAGGTGCTCATCGGCGAAGCCAGAACCTCCCTGCTTGTGGGCGGCACCATCGTTCTCGGCACGGTGCTGGGCTACTCCGCCATGGCGGGCGTCATCGGCGGCGGCGGACTGGGCGACATTGCCATCCGCTACGGCTACTATCGCTACGACACCGGGGTCATGCTGGTAACGCTGGTGTTCATCGTCGCCATTGTGCAGCTGCTGCAGGGCATGGGCAACTTGGCGGCGCGGAAGATCGATCACAGGAAGTAACAGGAAAGAAGTTCCGTATCAGGCGGAAACCGGAGGGTGCTTATGGATTTTGAGGTCATGAAAGCCTACCTGCCAAGGTTCTGGGACGCGCTGCTGCTGACGCTTCGCATCGGCTGGCAGGGCGTGGCGCTGGCACTGGCGCTGGGCGTTGCCTGCGCGGTGGCGGTACATTGGAAAATTCCCGTGCTGCGGCAGATCGTCGGCGGGTACATTGAGCTGTTCCGCAATACGCCTTTGCTGGTGCAGCTGTTTTTCCTGTACTTTGCGCTGCCGAAAATCGGCGTCCGCATTTCGGCGGAGACCTGCGGCAAGCTGGGACTGGGACTGCTGGGCGGCGCGTATATGGCAGAGACCTTCCGCAGCGGGCTGGAAAACATTCCCATCATCCAGACGGAAAGCGCCCAGAGCTTAGGTCTGCGCCCGGCGCAGGTGTTCGGCTACATCATTCTCCCGCAGGCGGTGACATCCAGCGTCCCCGGATTGCTCGCGAATCTGATTTTCCTGCTCAAGGAGACCAGCGTGTTTTCAACCATCAGCCTGATGGATCTGATGTTCACCGCGAAAGATTTGATCGGCATGTACGCCAAAACCATCGAATGCCTGACCCTGCTCGTGATCTTCTACCTCATCATGCTTCTTCCCGTGTCCATTCTGGGAAGCTGGCTGGAAAGGAGGCTGCGCTATGCAGAGTTTGGGAATTGACGTTCTGTTCAAAGGCACGAATTTCCTGCGGCTGCTGGGCGGATTGTGGGTAGCGCTGCGTATCGGCCTGATCTCCGTTGCCATCAGCATCGTGCTGGGCATCGCAATGGGAATGCTCATGACCTCCAAAAGCCGGATTTTGAAGGTTATTTTCCGGATTTACCTGGAAATCGTCCGCATTATGCCCCAGATGGTGCTGCTGTTTGTGGTGTATTTCGGCACCACCCGGGTCTTCGGCTGGAATCTGGAAGCGGAAGCGGCGGCCATCATCGTGTTCAGCTTCTGGGGTACGGCGGAAATGGGCGATCTGGTGCGGGGCGCACTGCAAAGCATCCCCGTCATTCAGTGGGAGAGCGCTCAGGCGCTGGGCATGAAGCCCATTCAGGTGTACACGCTGGTGATTCTGCCCCAGACCGTCCGGCGGCTGATCCCGCTGTCCATCAACCTCATCACCCGGATGGTGAAAACCACCAGCCTCGTCATGATGATCGGCATTGTGGAGGTGCTGAAGGTCGCCCAGCAGGTCATCGAGGCCAACCGGCGCACCTCTCCCAACGCCGCATTCGGGGTCTTCGGGGTGGTATTCTTGCTGTATTTCCTGATTTGCTGGCCCATCAGCCGTCTGGCGGGGTACTTGGAGAAAAGGTGGTCATAACTGTGGAAAATGTGCTGTTAAGCGTGCGGCATCTGAAGAAAGCCTTCGGGGACCACATGATTTTTGAAGATTTTGATCTGGACGTCCGCAAGGGCGAGGTGGTCGTGGTCATCGGCCCCTCCGGCTGCGGAAAAAGCACCCTGCTTCGCTGCCTGAACGGTCTGGAGCCGATTCAGGGCGGCGAAATCCTGCTGGACGGGGAGCCGGTTCTCCGGGAAAGCAAATCCATCACCCGGATGCGGCAGAAGATCGGCATGGTCTTCCAGAGCTATGAGCTGTTCCCCCACAAGACCATTCTGGAAAACATCCTGCTCGCGCCCATGAAGGTGCAGAAGCGCCCCCGGGCCGAGGTAGAAAAAGAAGCATTGGAGCTTCTGGAACGGGTAGGGCTTGCCGACCGGAAGAACGACTATCCCCGGCAGCTGTCCGGCGGACAGAAGCAGCGGGTGGCCATCGTCCGGGCGCTGTGTATGCACCCGGAAATTCTGCTGCTGGACGAGATCACCGCTGCTCTCGACCCGGAAATGGTGCGGGAAGTGCTGGATGTGGTTCTGTCTCTGGCAAAGGCGGGCAGCACCATGGTCATTGTCACCCATGAGATGAACTTCGCCCGCGCCATTGCCGACCGTATCCTGTTCATCGAAAACGGCGCGGTGGTGGAGCAGTCCGACGACCCGAAGGCCTTCTTTGCAAGCCCTGCTACCGACCGGGCAAAGGCGTTTCTCAAATCCTTCGATTACGAATAACGGAGAATCAGGATGTTGAATCCATTTTCCAGAACCGAGCTGCTGGGCAGGGACGCCATGGAGCGCCTTGCCGCGTCCCGGGTGGCGGATATTTACAAGACCCGGGTTGATCCTCCGGCGCGGGTCATGCGCCGGGAGCTGAAAAAGCGGGGCATCCGGAAATTGAAGGTCGTCTACTCCGAGGAGCAGCCCTTGCGCCCCATTGAAGACATGACCATCAGCTGCCGGGCGCACTGTATCTGTCCTCCCGGCACCAAGCGCCACTGCACCGACCGCCGTGACATTCCGGGCAGCACAGCCTTTGTCCCCTCTGTAGCCGGTCTGATTCTGGCCGGTGAGGTAGTGAAAGATCTGGCTGGAATAAGGTGAATTCCGCCGCAATGGACGGGGCGTATCAGACAGTTGGCAGGCACAGTGGGATAATGAACTGCACCTCTTGCCTCTCCCTATGGGAGAGGTGGCCGAGCGAAGTAAACTGTACCCATAAAAATGGACACGGAGGGTGAGGGGTATCCCTGAAAATTGGACATCCCTCAGAGGGGAAAACCCCAATTCGTGGACAGTATCATGAGGTTGCAGGATATGCTAAAATGTACCCATGTGCAAGGCG
>PPYF01525444.1_pt1 | contig 22800 bp, 11 predicted proteins | sample 1559871 | NCBI WGS metagenome assembly PPYF01 (sample SAMN08240021, study PRJNA423297) | Human gut metagenome, whole genome shotgun sequencing project.
CCTTTTTAATAATTTAATCTTATGAGAAACAGTACTATTCTAGCTTCCGATGTTTTTCGGAAAGTTCTTATGGGACTTATATATTTTTCTTGAATAGACTATTCGGTAAATGATTCTTGATTAATTTTTGTTATATTTTCGTGTATGGTATACCAGGAGTCTCTATTTTTTTTGTTTTTTTTGCAAACTTCATCTTCTATTTCTGCTTGTGGACTTTGCTTTTATTTGTTGTAGGATAGATAGGAGTTACTAAAACTCGAATCTATCCCTTTTTAAGTTATGATTACGGAAAGGCTTAACTTAATTTTATCCTTCCGGACTTACTGCGTTATTGCTTGTTTCCATTATAGTCATAACGTTCAAGCGTATTCCACGAACCGTTTTGGCGTTCGGCAACAGCTTTCAGTTTGCCGTTGTCGTAATATTCCTTGCGGTAAACTTCCATATCGTTTTTACATTCGCCTTCTTCACGGAGTTTCCCGTTCTCATAGAAGCGCTTGTAGGGTCCTTCTTCTTTGTTAGCTTTGTAGGTACGTTCGGATTTCAGTTTGTTATTGCTGTAGTAGTATTCGCGGCGAACACCGTCACGTTTGCCGTTCAGGAAGTTGGTAGATGTCTCGGGTTTACCGTTGGTGAAGTAACGAATCTCTTCGCCTGTTTTCTCATTGGCTTTGTAAGTAGTCGAGATGGCCGGTGTTCCGTCAGTACCGTATTCTGTCCATACACCATCTTTTTTACCATCTTTGTACGTTCCCTTCTTGCGGAGATTTCCGTTCTTCCATGTTTCCGAATACTCTCCGGTCTGCAATCCGTCTTTATAACTGCTGCGACGTGTATAATCCCCCACATTGCTTGTGATATGTTCCACCCAGTTACCGGTTCTCTTGCCGTCTTTGTAATAGGTGTCGAGCAGGAGCTCGCCGCTTTCATAGTCGTAGCGACGGTCGTATCCATCCTGTACTCCCATCTTGTAGACAGCTTCCGTCTCCAGCTTTCCGTTCCGCGAGTAAGATTTGATAACGCCGTTCAGTTTTCCTTCTATGAACATCGATTCCCGTTGCAACGTTTTTCCGTCGCCGAAATATACTTTGCGATAACCATCCAGATTACCGTTCTTGCAGGTACTCTCCTCGGCAAGTACATTCCGTTTGAAATGGCGGTATAGTCCGTCGTACATTCCATCTTTGAAGTTGGCAATCAGATATTCCGAATGGTAACCGTCGATGATGCGGTGCTCGCCCTGCAGGGGAGTCTTGTCATCATTCTGTTGGCGGAACAGCAACCGTCCGTCGCCATAGTTGATGACTGATACCTCTTCTATTTGATATACTTTCTCTTGGGCTACCACATTCAGGGCAATCATTCCGCATAGGAACGCTAAAATTAATTTTCTCATTTTAAATAGTGTTTATGCATTAATTATTAGTTGTTCTCATTTTAATAAAATATGCCAAAGGATTATACTTTATTATTTTTATGCACAACTTCGGGGACAAAGATATAAAAATATCTGACTTATAACTTAACATCTATGCTTCATTGTACCCCAGCCGGCAGAATATTACGAATATCCTTTATTTTTATAAGCTGTCCTCTTTTTCTTTTCCTCTTTTCTTCTTTTCTTCTTTTTTTTCTTTTAATTTGCATGCGTAAATCAAGAACTCCCGTATGCGTTACTCTGTCATAATCCCCGTTTACAATCGTCCCGACGAAGTGGACGAGTTATTGCAAAGTCTCACTGTGCAGCACTTTAAAGATTTTGAAGTCGTTGTCGTGGAAGATGGTTCTTCCATTCCCTGTAAAGAAGTAACAGAACGATATACAGACCGGCTGGACATCAAATACTTTGCTAAACCCAATTCGGGACCGGGACAGACCCGTAATTATGGAGCCGAACGCAGTGAAGGGGAATATCTTATTATACTCGATTCTGATGTGATTCTGCCCGAAGGATATTTCGATGCCGTAGAGACAGAACTTCTCGCTTCTCCTGCCGATGCTTTTGGAGGTCCCGACCGTGCGCACGATTCTTTTACGGATATTCAGAAAGCGATTAACTATTCCATGACCTCTTTCTTTACGACGGGCGGTATCCGTGGCGGGAAAAAGAAGATGGATAAATTCTATCCCCGTAGCTTTAATATGGGAGTGCGTCGCAAAGTGTACGAAGCTTTGGGAGGATTTTCCAAGATGCGTTTTGGAGAGGATATTGATTTCAGTATCCGTATCTTTAAGAATGGCTATACCTGCCGTCTTTTTCCGGATGCTTGGGTGTATCATAAGCGCCGGACAGATTTGAAAAAGTTCTTCAAGCAGGTACACAATTCCGGCATTGCCCGTATCAATCTTTATAAGAAGTACCCGGATTCTCTGAAACTGGTTCATTTGTTGCCTGCCGTATTTACGTTGGGAGTAGTGCTTCTATTGTTAGGAACTCCGTTCTGCCTTTTCAGTTTTACACCGATAATTCTCTATGCACTATTGGTATGCATTGATTCTACTATTCAGAATAAGAGCTTACCTATTGGCATTTACTCCATTGCAGCCGCATTTATCCAGCTTATCGGCTATGGAACAGGCTTCTGGCGTGCATGGTGGCAGCGTTGTGTAAGAGGGAAGGATGAGTTCGAGGCTTTCCAAAAGAATTTTTATAAATAGATTCTAAATCGTTTGCTTGTTACTTTGATTTTTCTGCTTAAAAGAATAGTTGTCTGACACCCGGGTGTCAGACAACTTATACTTGCATAAAAGAAATATGTGCTAATAGCTAAAATCTTTCTTATTACCTCTATCATTAAATAAAATAAGCCTAACTTTGCACTCCCAAAATATAGATAATGGAAAACAAACACAAGTTATCCATCAACCAGTGGGCACTGGAAGACCGCCCACGGGAGAAAATGATGGAGAAGGGAGCAGCCGCATTGAGTGATGCCGAACTACTCGCTATATTAATCGGCTCCGGAAATACGGAAGAAAGTGCTGTTGAACTGATGAGACGCTTGCTCTTGTCTTGTGATAACAATCTTAATTCTTTGGCAAAGTGGGAGGTCACCGACTATTCCCGTTTTAAAGGAATGGGACCTGCAAAGAGTATTACAGTGATGGCAGCGTTGGAACTTGGCAAGCGGCGGAAATTGCAAAGCATAAAGGAAAGGTGCCGGATTACCTGCTCAAAAGATATCTACGAGATTTTTCAACCTTTGATGTGTGATTTGGAGCAGGAAGAATTCTGGATTCTTTTGCTCAATCAGGCAACGAAGCTGATTGATAAGGTACGTATCAGTACCGGTGGTATAGACGGGACATATACCGATGTACGCACTATTCTCCGGGAAGCATTGTTACAACGGGCTACACAAATCGCCTTGGTTCATAATCATCCTTCTGGGAACAATCATCCCAGTCAGCCGGATCGTACACTGACAGAGCATATCCGTAAAGCAGCGGATACAATGAATATACACCTGATAGACCATGTCATAGTCTGTGAAAATGAGTTTTATAGTTTTGCTGATGAAGGGTTGCTTTGATTTTCAGTAGCGTATTTTCAAGCCAATCCTTCATTCTGACACTTTTTTACATTTGTTCTTATATTGAGTCGGTGTCATGCCGGTATATTGCTTGAATGCAGTGCTGAAATAACGTAAAGTGGTGAAACCTACCTGATCGGATATTTCAGTAAATGTGAGCTCGGTTGTCTTGACCAGAACGATAGCTTGCTCCAATCTGAATTTGTTGATATAGTCATTTGCCCCCATGTCCGTAATGGCTTTCAGCTTGTTATAGAGTGAAGTTTTGCTCATTCCGATTTCTTTGCAAATAAAGGGTATGTCCAATGCGGGATTGCTGATATTCTCTTGGATAAGTTTGTTGAATTTTAGTAGGAAAGCTTCGTCTGCCTGGCTGAAGGTACTTTCCAGTGGCTGAGGAAAGACCCCTACGGATTGATAATGTTCTTTGATTTGCCTTCGGTTGTATAAACGGTTTTGTATAATCTTGATTAGCGTATCGATTTCAAAAGGTTTTCCCAGATAGGAGTCAGCGCCAATTTTGTAACCATACTGACGGCTTTGTTCGTCGGTGCGTGCTGTAAGCAGTATGACGGGGATATGGCTGATGCTAATATCTTCTTTTACGGCTTTGCACAAATCATAACCGTTCATCCGTGGCATCATAACGTCACTTACGATAATGTCCGGAATTTGTTTTCTAGCTACCTGCAAAGCTTCTTCACCGTCATAAGCTATATAAATGGTTTTGAACAGTTCTTTCAACTCTTTTAGAAAGAAATCGGTCAGGTTGCGGTTATCGTCTACCAATAATAATGTATAGTTGCAGGTAGGAAAATCGCCCACTTCAGGAGTGTATATTTCATTGGCTACACTCGGGCTGATTAATTCGTTGATATAAGGTTTCGGCAGACAGGTTACCTCTCCGGATTCTTGTATCAATGGCAGTTCGAAGAAGAAAGTGGCTCCTTTTACTTCGTTATTTACCACCCCAATTTTACCTTTATGCAGTTCTACCAACATCTTGGCATACGAAAGTCCGATACCGCTTCCGCCAATTTCCCGGTCACCTTGGTAAAAACGGATAAATACTTTATTCATGTCCGATTCTTTTAAACCTTCCCCTTCGTCAGTCACTGAAATGCGGACATATTGTTCCTCTTTGTGGGTGCGAATTGTGACGGTAGTATGTTCTGGACTATGTTTTAAGGCATTTGTCAACAAGTTGGTTGCTGCAATTGTACACATGTCTTTATCAAATACAACTTCTTCTATACTATTATCAAGTTGATAGGCAATCTGTACCTGATGGGCTGTTCCCTCGTCCGTAAAATCGGCTCCCACTTCTTTTATCCACTCGTTGAGCGGGTGCGCCTGGAGTTTGAGCTTGGTTTCGCCAACTTCCATTTTGCGCACGTCCAGCACCATATTAATAAGGTCTTTCATACGCTGTGTCTGCTTGTGGATATTCTTTAGCGACGGATAGTTACTATCCGATGGGTTTAACGTTTTCAGGATACGGCTCAACGGAGCATATATAAGCGTCAGCGGAGTTCTCAATTCATGGCTGATGTTGATAAGAAAACGCACTTTTTCTTCATATACTTTCTGTTCGTGTTCCTTGACAATCCATTTCATTTTGTTTTCTTTCCGGCGAAGCAGAACGAAAACAATTTGCACTACTATGGCTATACAGCAGATAATGCAAAGAGAGATGAACCACCACGTTCTATACCAGGGCGGCAATACGGTCAGTGTGAACAGAAGTTGAGGATCGGTCTGGTTGCCTTCCTGGGTGTTGCAACTTACTAGGATTGGGTAAGTTCCTGGTACAAGAGAAGGAATTGCCAGTTCTGGGTTGTAGCTTTCCGCATCGAAATCTCCCATTTGGTAATGATAGACTTTCAGGCGGAGTATGTCTCCGCCATAGGTCATCACGCGTATTTTGATATTCTTACTGTTCCAAGGGATGGAAATCTTATCCTGATGCAGTTTATGCATTTTGTTCTCTCCGTTGATGGTAAATTCGGAAAGGCGTATTTCAGGAGCCTCGGCACTTTTTGCTATTTTTATATCCGCATTGATACATAGTAAGCCTTTAACGCCTCCCATATAGATATTCCCCTTAGGTGAAATCAAGCGGGGTTTGGCAAGATATTCATTTTGGGTGATTCCGTCTGTTTCCCCGAACAGGACAAAACGTTTGGCTTCTGTGAGCCAGACAAACAGTTTTTGTTCGGCTCCTATCCATACTTTTCCTTTATTGTCACAGAGGACGGTATTTGCTTCGTTAAACAGGGAAGTGGATATCTGTTCAAATTTCCGCCTGTCCGGATGATAGGTATAAAGTCCTCGATTGCTTGCAATCCAGAACACTCCTTCATTGTCTTGCGATACTGCGTTGAGATAAATGCCCTGAGGAGCGGTTGCGAGGATTTCCAGTTTGTTGGTTGCATGGTGCAATTTGTATATGTTATAAGGGTCATTCAGGTATGTCGTGGTCGAGTCATGTGAAATGGCGCATAACATTCCTTTTATTTTTATATCCTTTGAGCGTGATACTGGCTCCAGTTTTCGGGTAGCAATGTTGTATCGATATGGGAGTGAGCTCAATAATAGGATAGAATTGGGGTAGTCCTGATACAAATTGATCGGTTGTCCGCTATAACGTATGCTTTTCTCTAAAGCGGAATTATTGATAGGAAATGGACGTTTACGCCCCGAGCGCTTGTCAAACATAAAGATGCCTTTTGAAAATGCGGATGCCAGCAATGCATCGGGAGTGAGGCTGGTGATAGAGACAATTTTGTCTCCCCATGTGTCCGGATAGTGTACGAAAGTCTCCTCATCGGGAATGAACTTGTTAATCCCTCCACCGTCCGTTGCTATCCAAAGTTCTTCGGAAGAGGGCTCTTGATAGAGTTGCAACACGGTGTTCTGACTCAGTCCTTTGTTATATCCCAATACGACGCTTGTATAGGTTTTCATAGACACTTCACGGATATTGATAAGTCCTTCACGCTTGCTTCCCGCCCATATATTATTGGCAGAATCACCGTGCAGGCAGAGTATCGTGTTTGTAGGAAGTGAATGTATATCCCCCGAAATATGTTCCAATATGGTAATTTCCCCGTTATCCGGATTGAGGACATTGATGCCCCCGCCGTCTGTTCCTAGCCAGATTTTACCGTTCAGCTCTGTCATGCATAGTACGATATCACTGCTTAGCTTGGAATTACTTGTGGAGTAGCTGGCAATCTCTTTACCTTCTTCCGAGAAACATTGGATGCCATTGTTATAGGTCGCCAGCCATATCCTTTGTCGGGAGTCGACCAGCATATCCACATTGCAATTTCCGAACTTGATGGGAAAAGGAGTTATTTCCCGTGTATCCGGGTTCATTTTGAATATTCCTTTTTGCCAGTTCAGACAAAGGACAATGCCTGCTTTCCATACTTGTACGGCTCGTATGATAAACGGAATGTCTGTTTTAAATTTGTGTATGGAAGAGATTTCGTCGGTATCATAAGAGTACTTATATATATGGTTAATCCCACCGAATAGAAGTCCGTCTTTGGTTTTGCAGACTGAGTATGCCACGATCGGTCGGTTGTCCAGTTTCGGAATAAAGAAGTTGTCGTGGGTGAGCGAATAGCGTGCGATACCTTTTGTCGTTAATATCCAGGTGTTTTGTTGGTTGTCTTCGATAATCCGTAGAATACTGTCTCCGGGTAGGGATTGGGAGTTGTCCGGTTGTGAGGTGTATTTTTTCAGTTCTTCTCCGTCAAACCTTATAAGTCCCTGCGGGGTGCCTATCCAGATAAATCCTTTTTGTTCGGTGTAGATGCAGTTGATAATGGAAGGCATACCTCTTTTAGCGCCAATCTGTTTGAAGTCGTAATGATTGCCAATTGCCGGGAGTATGCTTGTTATCAGAAAAATTAGCAAGGAACAGAAACGTTGTGTTTGACTGGTCTTTCTCATGAATCGGAAATTTTAAGGTATGTTAGTGAAGCAAAAGTATGACTATTTCCGCTAAATCAAAAGGAATATTTCTAAAAATAACATTTGAATGATTCTTTTTATACCTTAGCAATTCTTGCCACTCTTTTAGTGAAGATTTCTTCTAGTGCCGTGCCAATTTCCCGTAATAGCCCGAAGTATGTTCAAAAATGGAAAATAGATGTTTTTTGGAAACATTTTGGCGATTTCGTGAAACTGCCAGTCTGATAAAAGGTCTATTTTTGGAGCATGTTTTGAGGCATAATAGTTGCAGTTTATCCTCAGAACTTTACAAACTTTTAGTATTAACTTTAATATAATGTTATGAAGAAAATGCAGATTAGGATGCAATTCGTGTGTCTCTTTTCGATGCTTTTGCTGTTCTTCCCTTTAGGAGCTTTTGCTCAACAGGGGACTGTCACCGGTCAGGTGGTGGATGAACGTGGAGAGTCTGTTATCGGAGCAACCGTTATGGTGAAAGGTTCTACCGATGGTGCTATTACCGATTTGGACGGAAACTTCACGATAAAAGGTAAGGTGGGTAGTACTCTTACAATTACTTATGTAGGCTATTCTCCTCTGGAAGTGAAGGTGACCAAGTTGTCCGGCAACCGTTATGTGATGAAGGAAGATGCCAAAGCATTGGATGAAGTGGTGGTAGTCGGCATGGGTACGCAGAAACGTAATACGATTACGGCAGCCGTTGCTACGGTCAGTTCAGACGCTATTGCCAACCGTCCGGTAACCGATGCTACCAGTGCCCTGCAGGGTAACGTGGCCGGTCTGAACTTCGCTTCCGATGCTTCCGAAAGCGGAACGGGCGGTGAAGTCGGCGGAGAAATCAAATTTAATATTCGTGGTATAGGTTCGATCAATGGCGGCGAGCCTTACGTGTTGGTAGACGGCGTGGAACAGAGTTTGCAGAATGTAAATCCTGCCGATATTGAGAGCATCAGTGTTTTGAAAGATGCTTCTGCAGCAGCCGTTTACGGTGCGCGTGCCGCTTATGGTGTGGTTCTGGTTACCACAAAGAGTGGTAAGAAGGACAAGGCCAGGGTTACTTATCGTGGTTCTGTCGGTGTCAGTTCCCCTATCAATATGCCAGAAATGATGAACTCATTGGAGTATGCCAATTATAAGAATTCATATCGGGCGGCTATCGGTGAGTCTCCCTTCTTTTCGCAGGAAACGATGGGGCTGATGGAGCTGTTTATGAAGAATCCTTATGGTGAAGGCTTGCCCGGAATTACGGCCAATTCCGACAATACAGGATGGGGAGGGGCCGAGTCGCAGTATGCTAATACCGACTGGTTCGATTACTTCTACAAGAAAAGCTCTTTGCGTCATTCGCACAACCTGAGCATTTCCGGCGGTTCCGACAAGGTGACTTATTACGTAGGTATGGGATATACTTATCAAGGTGGTTTGCTCGACCGGGTGGAAGATTCCCTGGATAAGTACAATGTGAATACTAAATTCCAGATCAAGCCGAACGACTGGCTGAAGTTCAATTTCAATAATAATATCACGTTGAACCTGATTTCGCGTCCGCTTCCCAGTATGTCGATATTATATCATGAGATTTCACGTGCACAGCCCAATAGGGTTACGCAAGTGCCGGTGTCCGGTCAATATAATCTGCCGTCATGGAATGAGGGTTTATATTTGGATAACGTGAATTATTCGCAGAACCGCATTTCGGATGCGATGACTTTCTCAGCTACAGTCACTCCTCTGAAGGGCTGGGATATAATTGGAGAGATGAAGGTACGCTTTGATGTTGAGAATGATGAATTTATGCAGAAACAACCCCGTACGATGCGTCCCGACGGTACGATTGAAGACGTGACTTCTCCCAAACAAGGTTATTCTTATCCCGGGATTCAATATTCCAATTCCCTGTGGGGCTCATTGACACGCGGCAATAAATTCAATTATTATTTGTCCCCCAGTGTTTCCTCTTCATACACCAACCAGTGGGGCGACCATTTTTTTAAGGCGATGGCAGGTTTTCAGATGGAAGTGCAGAACAACTCGAGCATGTATGCCTATAAAGACGGAGTGATGAGCGATGAGACTTTTTCTTTCGATAATGCTAACGGGACGTCCTATAATTCCGAGGCACGTGACCATTGGGCTACTATGGGATTTTTCGCGCGCTTGAACTGGAACTACCAAAATATCTATTTTCTGGAGTTCAGCGGACGCTATGACGGTTCTTCACGTTTTGCTCCGGGCAATCGTTGGGGATTTTTCCCTTCATTCTCCGCCGGCTATGATATTGCACGCACCGATTATTTCAAAGCGTTGGACTTGCCGGTTTCACAGTTGAAAGTGCGTCTCTCTTATGGACGCTTGGGTAATCAGAATGGAGCAGGACTTTATGACTATCTGAATTTTATGACCCTGAAACCCAATGAACCGAATGCCTGGTTGCTTTCGGGAATTACTTCCGCCACTCCTGTTCGTGGCACGGTTGCCTTGACGCCTTCTATGGTGAGTCCTTACATCACTTGGGAAAAAGTGGATAATGCCAACTTGGGTATTGACTTGAGCTTGTTTGATAATCGCCTGACAATAACCGCGGATATTTACCAGCGCATGACAAAAGATATGATCGGGCCGGCAGAAGCGATTCCTGATATTGGCGGTATTGCCATTGACCAGCGGGCAAAAGTGAATAATGCAACGTTGCGCAACCGTGGATGGGAGTTGTCTATCAACTGGGCAGATCAGTTGAAGAATGGTTTCAGTTATGGTGTCGGATTTAATATCTTTGATTATAAGGCGGTTGTTACCAAATACAATAACCCTGAAGGGCTGATTTACAACAATCATACCGGGTTGGTCCGTAATAAAGGTTACTACGAAGGAATGGACTTGGGTGAAATCTGGGGGTATGAGGCAAATGACTTGTTCCTGACCAATCAGGAAGTAGACGCTTATTTGAAAGGGGTAGATATGTCTTTCTTCAAACCCAACCAGGACTGGCAACGGGGTGATTTGAAATATATCGATTCCAACGGTGACGGTAAAATAAATCCGGGTGCTGGTACTTTGAAAGATCATGGTGACCTGAAAGTGATTGGCAATACGACTCCCCGTTACTCATTCGGTGTGAATCTGCATGCCGGATATAAAGGGTTTGAAGTTTCCGCCCTGTTTCAAGGCGTGATGAAACGCGACTTTCCGATGGCTGCAAGTACCTATCTGTTCAGTGGGGATTCTAATTTCTTTAAGGAGCATCTGGATTATTATAATGTCTATAACCCGGGAGCTTATCTGCCTCGCCTGACGAAGCCGGACAGCCCGGAGTATAATGCCAATGCCGGTTACAATACGACACGCTATATGCTGAACGCTGCCTATATGCGTCTGAAGAACTTGATGGTTTCTTACAACTTCCAGCCGAAACTTATCAGGAAGATAGGTCTGGAGAATCTGAAAGTTTATTTCACTTGTGATAACTTGTTCACGATTGACAATCTACCGGATGTCTTTGATCCGGAAACATTGAATCAGGTAAATACGTGGGCAGGGGGTAGCAACGAGACTGCTCCGGGATTGACTTCTCCGATGAAGCAGAATGGTAACGGAAAAGTATATCCGTTGAATAAGAACTATGTGTTTGGCGTTGAGTTTACTTTTTAAACGATAGAAAATCATGAAAAAGATATATATATTGGCTCTTGCAGCCGCATCCGTATTGCCGTTTTCATCCTGTTCTGATTTTCTGGACAGGGAACCTATAACCAAGCCTGAGGCCGGCACATTCCTGACCGGCGCGATACAGGTCGAAAACTATATTAACGGGCTTTATATGACATTGCCGTCTTTCCCTAAATTCGGGCTGGGAGTTCGCAGTGAAGAGAAAAACAGTGATAATATCGTAGCCGAGAAATATGACCAGCGCCTGCATGGACAATATAATCAGTTCAGCGGCGCTTCCGATTGGCAGACCGGTTATCAGAATTTGCGTAAAGTGAATTATTTCTTTCACTATTATAATGTCCCCCGAGATCTGGAAAACGAAGATGTGCTTTCGTTGAAGGGAGAGGCTTACTTTTTCCGTGCTTACTGGCATTTCAACCTGTTGAAGAAGTTTGGCTCTATTCCGGTGATGGATTCTTTTTGGGATGAGAACGCTACGGTGGCGGGGTTGCAAATTCCGGCAAGGTCGCGCAATGAGGTGGCAAAGTTCATCCTGCAAGACTTGAATGAGGCCAAACTGCTGCTGCATTCCCGCAGCAAATATTCCGGTATCCGTGTCAACAAGGAGGCGGCTATGGTCTTGGCTATGAATGTCGCCTTGTATGAAGGTACTTGGGAGAAATATCATGCGTCGGACGGATTTGCCGCACCGGTAAATGAGTCCGGCTATTTCTTGGGTGAAGTCATTAAATGGGGAGATGAATTATTTAAAAGTGGTATTGGCTTATATAAAACAGGGATATATCCGGGCGATGCCTTTGCCGCTTTATTTAATAGTAAGGACTTGTCGGCTATGGATGAAGTCTTGTTGTGGCGAAAATACTCCAATGCCGAGGGAGCTTTCCATGCTGTCAATGCTAATCTGAAAGGTGGAATAGTTGATACGGAAGGGGCTGCCGGAATCACGCAGAGCCTGGTTGACAATTACCTGAACGCGGATGGAAGTTTTATCAATCCTAAGGATGAGAAGTTCAAGGATTTTAAAGAGACATTTAGAGGGCGTGATCCCCGCTTGATCCAGACAGTGATGAACGAAGGTGCCAAATATGCTTCTGCCACCACCGCCCGCCCCATGCATCTGGAGGTGTGGAGCGAAAGTCGTGACAAGACAATCAGTGCCCCGAAACTGGAAGCGGACGGCAGTGCGCGGTCTTTGACTGGCTACCATATCCGTTTGGGCATTGACACTACTTATGTGAACGGTAATTGTGAGACAGCCTTGCCTGTTATACGTTATGCGGAAGCACTGCTGGCTTATGCTGAAGCGGCTGCAGAACTAGGACAATGGAATGAGGGAGTTGCGGAAAAGACGTTGAAAGAACTTCGCGGACGTGTAGAAGTGACGTATGTGGCTCCTGCGAAGGATGCCAACTTCCCGGATTTTGGCTATGAGTTGACTCCGGTCTTGCAGGAAATCCGTCGGGAACGTCGCTCTGAACTTGCCTTGCAGGGGTTCCGCCTTGACGACCTGATGCGTTGGAAAGGAGAGAAGTTGATTGTAGGGCAGCGCGGAAAAGGTGCTTATGTGGGGGACGACTCTATTTTATTCCAGTCTTTCAAGCCAGAGAATCAGGTGAAAATTAGAGAACGCCTGACGTTGGACGATAATGGTTGGGCGGATCCGTTGTCCGGTACATTGCCCGGCGGTTATCAGTTCCATGCCGATAGGGATTATTTATTGCCTGTCCCGCCTTCTGAACTGGAACTGAACAAGACTTTAGTTCAGAATCCGAAATGGTAAATACAAATAATGATATAATAGAATACATTATGAAGAAGATTTTCTACGGGTTATTGCCCGCTTGCCTGTTGGTTTTGTCAATGACGGGCTGTGACGATAATGAAACTATCATTTCCATCGGGGAAACCCGGAACCTGATAGCCGAGATAAGCACTCAAAGTGCGGCGATTGGAGATAAGATAACATATTCGGTTAAGATAGACCAGCAGGACAACCGCTTGTCTCTGGAAGAGGATATTGATGTCGCGTTGACTTTCGCGGGAAAGGATAAGAATCAGAAAGATGTTTCCGCGGCGGATGTTTTCAAGGATTTCGGCGGACATATTGCCCTGAAGAAAGGAGAAAAGCAAGGCTTTGCAGAATTTACAGTAAAAGAGGATTTGCGTAATTATCCTGTTTCCGGTACGATAACCGCTTATGTCCGGGGGTATAAGGTCAATGCGGCCGAACGTCCGATTGTTGTGTCCGACAAACATTACACGATAATGTCCTTGAAGAATAATTCGGATAATACGGTGAAGGAGTACGGCTCGTTTATTCTGGTAGCTACTGTCGGAGCTCCGGCGAAGGAAGATGTGAGCGTTCGTATAGATGCCGGTGAGGATGCGGGCAAATTTGAGAATCTGCCCGCGGAGTTGGTTGTCAGGGCAGGATATAAAACAGCGGAATCAGCTTTGGTACGGGTGAAAGGTCAGACTGGGCCGAATGATTTTACTTCTGTTTCCATGTCATTTTCCACAGGTTCGGAAGAACATCCGGTGTATGGGGATAAGATGGAGATTAAGGTGACGGATATAGATGCAGGTTTGGTGCCGGGAACTGAATTGACTAATGAGCAATGGGTTTATACTGATCCGGATCAGATATTTGTTTCTGCCGCTAATAAAAAGGCTGTTGAGAAGTGGGATGAAGTTAGGGTAGCGTCTGCATTGGAAATAAAAGAAGGAGATCCGCATCCGAATGAATCATTGGCTGCTCAGGGTTGGACTTTCCTGAATTCGTTCGAGTTTCATCCGATTGACGCTTTGACGGAGAAAGGGGCAGGCGTTAATGTGTATGGAAATCGTCCTCCACGTTATATGGCAGCACAGAATGTCGCCAATACGCAAAAGGTTCAGGCGGTTGTGAACGAGAAATATTCGACGATGACACAGGACGGATATTTGAGAATGTGGTGTGCATATGATCCGGGACTGGATTGTACTGGTGGAGTGACAGGTAAAAAAGATTATGGTGTTTCCGCTATTTATGCCAGTAAGTTCGACGGCAATCCGAGCGGGGCTGATAGTTGGGAGGCCAATAACGTGCGTATTCTGCCGGGAACCCGTGTAGAAGTAAGAATCCGTGTACGTGGAAAGAAGCATTCCTTTAATTCTGCTGTTTGGTTCCAGGGAAACATAAGAGGCGTACAATGGTCTACTTACGGTGAGGTCGACCTTTTGGAGAACCCGTCTAATAAAAATGGAGTTATGAATGGGGCCTGGCAGACTTTCCACTGGAATGACAAATCTACTACCTCCGGTGATAAATACAAGCCCACTTCCGGTCAGATGGTAATCAACGATATGGATGTGTTTGATATTTATTGGATGGAATGGAGAGATAACGGTGAAATAGCTTTAGGTGTCAATGGCAAGGAGAATGTGCGTGTCAAAACAGATGGGACATATACAGGTTCATTGAATAGTGGCGATACATGGAACAGCTCTACGCACTGGCCGTTTACAGACCAATACAATCCGGAAGGTTTGCATTTGTTGCTTACATTTGCCGGTTGTAATGAATGGTCATTGGGACAGAGTGTTGCGGAACAGGCTGCGAAAGATGGTAGTTGGGCTAATGACTTCAAGCATATATCTTATCAGGAGAGTAAGACGAGTGAAGACACGCCGCGTATGGAGATTGACTGGATACGTTTCTATAAGAAGCCAAATTACAGTTATTATGGAAACGGCACTCCCTCTCGTAACAAACCGATGTATTAACGGTTGTTGGAATAAAGATGTTTAACCGAATAAACTTTTATATAGTATGAAGAAGGTTTATCACTTGCTGGGCATTGCACTGCTGGGTACAATAGCGCTGACCTCTTGTGAAGAGGATAAGATAGTGAATGAAAATACAGGTGGGGGAAACGATGCCGACAAGAATTTGGCTGATTATACGTTTTCTGCCTCCATCAAACAGGCCGAACCTTTGGTTCGTGCCAATTTGCAGAACGATGTATATACATGGGACAGTGGAGATGCCGTTACCGTATGGAACCGGAATCTCGGAACCGGCTATAATTTTACTGTCGCATCTACCGTGACCGGTCATAATGCGGAATTCTCGGGAAAGGCTGCTATGGGGGATAGGCACAAGTTGGTCGCTGTCTTCCCCCCGAAAGAAGCGCAAACGTTTAATGAACTGTCTACATTTTCCATGCCGGATGTTTGTGTGCAGACTGGCAAAACAGCAGAGTTGACAAATACTACTTTTATGGTAGCTACCGGTGACGTTGCAGAGAATAAAATTCCCGCGTTGACATTTTCACCGTTGACGGCGCTTATCCAGTTCAACCTGAAGAATACTTCAGACCGCGAACTGAAGATTCGTCGCATCACAGTAGAGAGTGATGACAATGTATTTCCGGCAGAGTTGAAGATTGATGATAGCGGAACGGTGCAAAGTCTTTCGGGTATGCGTAATAAGATTACACTGGAGTTGGGTGAACAAGTGCTTGCTGTCAATGAAACGTTGAATGGCTACCTAAACATATTGCCTACCACTTATGATGACACTCGGCTGATGAAAGACAAAACAGTGCTGAATGTGACAGTGAATATTTGGAATGGCGAAACGGAGCAGGATGTTATTGTATTGAAGGAAGTTCAAGTGCAGAATATGGAGACAAAAGTTGGTCTTGATATGAACGCTACAGCTTGGCAGTTTGCTGCCGGAAGGCATTATGAAATGAATTTCAATGTCGATTATCGTTTCCAGATACCCGAAGAAGGTTATTTGATTGATGAAGATGGTGATATACATATCTATAACAAGAAGGGACTGTTGGGATGGAAACAGATTATGAATGAGCATCGGAAGGCTGTCGTGACTTTAGAAAAAGAATATATCAAGCCGGATGGAGTGATAGATTTGACAGGTGAAGTATGGGAATCCATAAAGTCTTTTGAAGGTGAATTAGAGGGCAATGGAGTCGTTATTGATAATCTGGTTATCGGAAAAGAAGGGTTTGTGACTACGAATAATGGTACAATTCGGAACTTAGTTCTCGGGAATGTTAGTTTTGCTACCGATGTAACAGCTTCCTCAGGAACATTGGTTGCGGAGAATAACGGAAATATAGTCAATTGTGCTGTAGGGAATATAAATGCTACGGTGACGAAACCTGTAAACTTTGGCGGTTTGGTAGGAACGAATACACAGCCCGGAAAGGTTGAGAATTGTAGGGTAGCAAGTGGGACGATTCATCTGAATTTGAATGGAACAGATTCCGGTAGCGCAAGTCTGGGTGGTCTGGTCGGACAGAATTATGGTGGAGCCGGAGTCGTTATTAATTCGTATGTAGGCGCGGTTACCATCAATCATCCTACTAATTCAGTGAATGCTTCAAATGTCGGCGGTTTGGTCGGATGGAATAATGTAGGAAAAATCAAAGGATGTTATTCTTTGGCAAGCCTGGAGATAAACTGTTCTGCACAGACGGGAGGACTTGTAGGTGTGAATGCTAACGGTACTGTTTTGGCTTCTTATGTAGCAGGTTCTATAAGTGGAAAGGTTGTGAACAATACGGGAGGTTTGTTAGGCTTTAATAATGGTGGTAACACGATAGTTACAGCTTGCTATGTGACTACTCAGCTATCAGCGACTGCTACGGCTGCCAATAAGTTCGGTGCTTTCATCGGTACAAACAATGGCAATGCCAAAGAATCCTATTTTATGAATACGACAGTAAATAATGCTACCGGTAATAATTCGTCGAATGGAATCATTCAAGTGACGGCGGATAAGCTCAAAAGCAAAGTACGTTACATGAATCTGGCAATAGAAGAAACGGAAAACGGATTCGGATTCAACTTCAAAGTCAATGAAGATGCCGCAACAAGTACGGAGCAACCGCTAATCTTACAACCTGCCGTGCCTGTACCGGGTTTTGGAGGCTCAGACTTCGGAGAGGGCGGTGATATTTAATTAATGGATAACGGAAAAAGATTAAACCATGAATAAGATATATTCTTTATTAGGGATTGGGCTGCTGAGCGCAGCCACCCTAAGCTCTTGTGGAGAGGATGCTGTTGTAGAAGAAACTAATCAGGTGCTGCAGCAAGGAAAAGAACAAGCTTATACCACAATTGCTTCTATTCAAAAATATGAGGCTACGGAAGAATCCTCTTCTACGCGTGCCAACGTACAGGAAAACGGTCGCTCTTTCATGTGGAATACGGATGACAAGGTTACGGTTTGGAACGGAACGAACGGTTACGATTTCACAACTGTGGGATATGATGATAATGATCCCTCTTGGAATGTAGAGTTTTCGGGAAATGGTTCTTTGACAGATGGAGCAACCGTATGGGGGATTTACCCTAAAAAGGAATCGCCTACTATGGAGAATGTTTTTACTTTCACATTAGGAGACAATATGACGCAGAACTTGGATAAGCCGGAATTACAGAATACGATGCATATGCTTGCGAAAGGTACTGTGAATGGAAATACGGTTACCAATCTTAACTTTGAGCATTTGACCTCCCTCTTTCAGTTCAATATAAAGAATCTGCGACCGGATAGCTATAAGGTAGTCAAAGTCTCTGTAGCATGTGATGAGACTATTTTCCCTAAGACACTGACAGTCTTGGGAGAAGAAAAAACGTATAGTGACAAGGTTAATAGCTTGACCTTAAATTTATCTGACATGAATGTGGATAAAAATGGGACTTCTTACGGTTATCTAAGTTTTTTCCCGATGCCGGATATGACAAAAGATACAAAATTGACTTTTACTCTCACAGTACGGAAAGAGGGGGGAGCAGATACGGAAGATATTGTAAAAGACGTGAAGACAATTGGCGAACTTTACAATGAGGCTTCTGCTGTTGCCAAAGATGGGTATAAATATGTTGCAGGAAAACGATATGGCGTATCATTCTCTTTGATTGCAGAGTTGGGATATGAAGTGACGGCACCTGATAATTATCTGGTCAAGAAGAATATGGGACTGATAAACTTAGCTAGTGATCCGACAATTATGTCTAATGCTGAAACTGTGATTACATTGGATACTGATTTGGACTGGACTGCGGAAGAAACTTGGATGCCGATAGGTACATTTGCCGGAACATTGGATGGTAATGGCAAAACAATTACCGGTTTGAAAATCAATATTGAGAATGCTACTACCGGATTTATTGTTGCCAATTCCGGTACAATTAAGAATCTGAAAATTAAGGATGCCTCTTTGACTGGAACGATGTCTTCCGGGAGCAATGTACCTGTAGGAGCATTTGCCGGAACGAACACTGGTAAAATAGAAGGTTGCGCCATTGAGGGTGGATCTTTTATTGTTCCTGCCAATTGTTTGTATGGCGGATTCGTTGGACAAAACAACGGAACTGTTAGTGATTGCCATATTATGAATGTTTCTAACTTTACTTGTAAAAGTACAGGGACTAATGTAGGAGGTATAATAGGTAAAAATATGGGGACTCTTGAAGGCAGTTATGCGGATAATGTAACGTTGACATGTAAAGCGGGAACTATTGGTGGATTAGTCGGTTGGAATAACAGTGGCAATGCGAAGATTGTAGGATGTTATTCTCTGGCAAATATTGTTTTGACCGGTTCTGTGAATTCAGGCTTGTTAGCCGGTGGATGTAATTGGACGAATGTAATTGCCTCATTTGCAGTGGGTAGTATTACCGCTCCTACTGGTGTTAATGCGGCAAGAGGTGGGCTGGTTAATCAAGGTGGTACGATTAATGGCTGCTATTCGATTCCTGTATTCGATAATCTTACAGGTAATCCTAATACTGGTGGCATTGCCGGGAAAAGTGCAGGAGGTATAAATACGACAAATTGTTTCTATGTAAGTACTGATGCCGCCATTTCTCCTATGGCTGGTAGTGCGTTGGCAGGTGTGGATAAATTGGCTGCTAATTCAGAATTGGTAGACAAACTTTCAATATTGAACTCAAATGCTCAAGTTGCCGCTTCCGGTTATGAATTTGTAGTAAATGGAGGCTCAAATAAAGATGTTGTCCCCTTACTCGTACAAAAGAAGAAGTAATTAATCTTTGAATTCCCCTCCCCCTATTTATCTTTATTATGTATGTAACAAAAGGATAGATAGGGGGATTTTTAGACTAACTCTTTTCTTTAGGTAACGAATCTGATAAAAAGTAGATATAATTGAAAATGTTTTAGCGATTATTGGAAGCTATAAGTTTAGTAAATGCCTTATCTTTGAAACATAAAATAGATGATATAATATTATGAAACGAATCTCAGTCAGTTTAATGTTTTTATTGTTGGTTCTCATGGCTTATGCCTACGAACCCGAATTCTCGACTGCCGGCTTTTTCCGATTGCCGGATACGGGACGTGATGTATATTCGATGAATCCCGCCTGGCGTTTTCATAAAGGAAGCACTGTCGGTGCCGAAGCGAAAGAGTTTAATGACAAAACTTGGCAGGTAGTCTCCTTACCGAATGGCATCGAATATCTTCCGACTGAAGCCAGCGGTTGTATCAACTACCAGGGGGAAGTTTGGTATCGGAAGCATTTTACTCCGGCAGACACCTTAAAAGGGAAGAAGTTGTTTTTTCATTTCGAAGCCATCATGGGCAAAAGCAAAATTTACGTGAATGGCAATTTACTTGCAGAGCATTTTGGCGGCTACCTTCCTGTATCGGTTGATGTGACAGATGCGTTGGAATGGGGGAAAGACAACGTAATAGCTGTATGGGCTGACAATAGCGATGACCCTACTTATGCTCCGGGAAAACCGCAGGACGTATTGGATTACACATACTTTGGCGGTATCTATCGTGACTGCTGGCTGATTGCTCACAATTCTGTGTTTATCACCGACCCGAATTATGAGAATGAAACAGCCGGTGGTGGATTATTTGTTGCTTTTGACAATGTTTCGGAACAATCGGCGGATATTCTTCTGAAAGCGCATGTACGCAATGATAATACACAGAATTTTGCCGGGAATATCACCTGTTCGTTAGTCGACCGTGACGGTAAGGAAGTGGCATCATCAGATATGAAGCTAAGTATTCGCAAAGGTACTGCGATAAGCCGTAATGGAAAGATGAAAGTAGAACAACCTCATTTGTGGACTCCTTCATCACCCTATCTGTATAACCTGTATATCCGTATTTATGATAAGAATGGAAAGGTCGTAGACGGTTATCGCCGCCGTATCGGCATCCGCAGCATTGAATTCAAAGGAAAAGACGGTTTCTGGCTGAACGGAAAACCGTATGGAAAGCCATTGATGGGTGCTAATCGCCATCAGGACTTCGCGGTAGTAGGAAATGCCGTAGCTAACAGTGTTCACTGGCGTGATGCGAAGAAGCTGAAAGATTTGGGACTGGAAGTGATTCGTAACGCACATTGTCCGCAAGACCCGGCATTTATGGATGCTTGCGATGAACTTGGTTTGTTTGTTATAGTGAATACTCCGGGATGGCAGTTCTGGAATGATGAACCGATTTTTGCCAAACGGGTTTATAATGATATTCGTAATTTGGTTCGCCGTGACCGTAATCATCCTTGTGTATGGCTATGGGAACCTATTCTGAACGAGACATGGTATCCGGAGGATTTTGCCGGGCATGTGAAAGGTCTTGTTGATGAAGAGTATCCTTATCCGTCTTGTTATTCGGGCTGTGATACGCAAGCCAAAGGGGCGCAATATTTCCCGGTTCAGTTTTGTCATCCGATGGAAGTGTCGAAGCGTGACCCTAAAATCACTTACTTTACACGTGAATGGGGCGATAATGTGGATAACTGGAGTTCCCACAACTCTCCCAGCCGTACAGCCCGCAACTGGGGCGAGCAACCTATGCTGGTACAAGCTGCGCATTATGCTTCCCCATCTTATGAATATACCTGTTATGATGCCTTGTACAAGGAATCTCCGTGGCACGTAGGCGGTTGTCTGTGGCATTCGTTCGACCATCAGCGCGGTTATCATCCCGATCCTTTCTATGGGGGAGTGATGGACGTGTTCCGCCAACCGAAATATTCTTATTATATGTTTAAGGCGCAACGTCCTGTTGAGGCTTCCGACGGCTTGGCAGAAAGCGGCCCGATGGTATATATTGCTCATGAGATGACACCGTTCTCTAATAGAGACGTAACAGTCTATTCAAATTGTGACGAAGTGCGCCTGACGGTTAATAAAGGTGGAAAGGTATATACATATAAGAAAGATAAGACACGGAAAGGAATGCCTTCGCCGGTTATTACTTTTCCGGGTGTATTCGATTTTATGACAGACAAGAAGTTGACCCGTGATAAGCATGAGGAAGATGTTTATATGCTGGCGGAAGGGCTTATGGACGGTAAAGTCGTGGCTTCTCACAAAGTACTTCCGGCTCGCCGTGCCGAACAAATTCGCTTGAGAGTAGATAACGAAGGAATGAATTTACGCGCTGACGGTTCCGACTTTGTAACTGTTATAGCCGAAGTTACTGATAAGAACGGTAATGTGAAACATCTGAATAACTATTATATCAAGTTCTTTGTGGAAGGTGAAGGGCGTATTCTTGGGGATGCCGGTGTGATGGCGAATCCTGCTCCTGTGAAATGGGGGAGTGCTCCGCTACTGATTCAGTCTACCACAAAGCCGGGCAAGATTAAGGTGATGGCCAGTGTATTGTTCGAAGGTTCCCAAATGCCTGTAAGCGGAGAACTGGAACTCACCTCTTCTGCCCCCATGTATCCGTTGGTGTTTGATGCTGCGGAAGAGCGTTTAACCAAACAGGTGGAGTCCTCTTCGGCAGACAAAAAGAATGATGCGGAATTGGAATTGGAACGTCTGCGCCGTGAGTTGAATGAACTGAAACTGAAAGAGGTGGAACGACAACAGACAGACTTTGGCGAAAAGAGGAATTGATACTCCTTTTGCAACAATTTACTATTCCGGTACGTTTTTAAATTAACCGGAGATAGAGAGTCGTATAATATTCTTTAGGCACGGGATACGCATTCCGTGCCTATTTTTTTGTCTTTCGTATTTTATCTCTATCTTTGCGATACATAACAAATAAGAACGTATGGAAAAGTTTGAAATAGAAGAGAAGATTGTAGCCATGCTAAAGACGGTGTACGACCCGGAGATTCCGGTAAACGTATATGACCTCGGACTGATTTATAAGATTGATGTCTCCGATAATGGGGAAGTGGTGCTTGACATGACTCTGACAGCACCGAATTGTCCGGCTGCTGATTTTATCATGGAAGATATTCGTCAGAAAGTGGAATCAGTGGAAGGAGTGAACTCGGCTACCATTAACCTGGTGTTTGAACCGGAATGGGATAAGGATATGATGAGTGAAGAAGCTAAACTCGAACTGGGTTTCCTTTAATTATGAGTGAACAGAATACACACTGACAACTCATAACCCACTACTTATAACTAACAACTAGAAAACTCATGAAGAACGTTTATTTCCTTTCCGACGCGCATCTTGGCTCCCGTGCCATTGAACACGGACGTACTCAAGAAAGACGCTTAGTGAACTTCCTTGATAGTATAAAGCACAAGGCTTCTGCTGTTTATCTGTTGGGAGATATGTTTGATTTCTGGTATGAAT
>PPYF01272350.1_pt1 | contig 22796 bp, 17 predicted proteins | sample 1559871 | NCBI WGS metagenome assembly PPYF01 (sample SAMN08240021, study PRJNA423297) | Human gut metagenome, whole genome shotgun sequencing project.
CAGATACCGGATGAAGAACGTTTTGCCATTCTTGGCACATTGCTGGATGAGTACCGTTCGTTCAATACGGATTCTGCATTGCACATGGCCGAGGAAAGGGAACAGATAGCCATACGTCTTGGAAACCGGGAATACATAGACAATGCCCGCATGAATAAAGCAGATGTTTTGGGAATGACCGGTATGTATAAGGAAGTTATGGATTTGATGCGGAATATCCATATAGACCGGTTGCCGGTGGATATCCATCCATATTATTACCATATCTACCGTACGGTCTATGGCCTTATGGCCGATTATGCCGTGACGGCATATGAAAAGAAGCTTTATACGGAGCTTACGGACAAATATCGTGATTCGTTGCTGTTGGTCAATAAAGATAATCTTCTGATACATACCTTGATTCAGTCCGACCAGTATAATGTACGCAATGAATATGACAAGGCCATCCGTTTGCTGACGGATTATCTGGCGCTGCAGAAGGACTATGAACACGACGTTGCGATTTGTGCCTATACTTTATCAGAGTCTTACCGGCTGAAAGGGGACAAAGAGAAGGAAAAGGAATACCTGATTGTTTCTGCTATGGCGGATATGAAAACCGCTGTCCGTGAATATATCTCTTTACGCAAGCTCGCCGTACTGCTTTACCAGGAAGGAGACATCGAGCGTGCCTATTCTTATGTAAAGATATGTATGGAAGATGCAGCCGCCTGCAATGCCCGGTTGCGCAAGCTGGAGATTCTGGAAATCTTTCCTATCATTAATGATGCTTACCAGCAAAAGACGGAGAAGCAGCAGGAGCAGATGAAATGGGCACTGGTATCTATCAGCCTGCTTTCACTTTTTCTGTTGCTTGCCATATTTTATGTATACAAGCAGATGAAGAAAGTGGCTGCCGCCCGCAGGGAAGTGATTGACGCCAACAAACGGTTGAAGGAGCTGAATGATGAGCTTCACCTTTCCAATGCACAACTCAAGGAGGCCAACCACAGCATTGCCGAAAACTCCTATCTGAAGGAGGAGTATATCGGCCGTTATATGGACCAGTGCTCGGTCTATTTGGAAAAGATGGACAATTACCGCCGGTCGCTGGGAAAGATTGCCGCTACCGGAAATGTGGAGGAACTCTACAAGAACATCAAGTCTTCTAAATTCATAGAGGGGGAATTAAAGGAATTCTATACCAACTTTGATAATACCTTCCTGCAGCTGTTTCCTACTTTTGTAGAAGACTTCAATGCCCTGCTTGCCGATGATGAGCAAATATCCTTGAAAGCCGGCGAACGGATGAATACAGAGTTGCGCATCTTTGCATTGATACGTTTGGGCATTACTGACAGCGTGAAGATAGCCCAGTTCCTTCGGTATTCTGTTACCACCATTTATAACTATCGTACGAAGGTTCGCAACAAGGCTGCCGGTGACCGCGACTTGTTGGAACAGGAAGTGATGACAATTGGCAAGTCGAAGAACTGAGAATAGGGGTTTTGAAGCTTGGAAGTGTCTCTTTTACGCTTATATTTTCACTACTTTTTTAGTTGGGCAATAATTTTATATATTATTGGTATATAGTGGTTTAAGCCTTTTTGAATGATGTAAACCACTACTTTTTTACTCTTTCCTCCACTATTGGCTTCTCTTATCTGATACATTTGCATTGTTCCTCTTCGGAAAGAGTGACACATGTGATTTATGTTTTTATTATTAACTTTAAATTCTTATATTATGCAAAAGTACAAAATGCCAATCAGCAGGCTACGGATGATGGTTTGTCTGATAGGAATGTTACTTCCGATGTGCATGTTCGCACAGCAAATTACAGTACAAGGTGTAGTGAAAGACCAGACCGGTGAAACGGTTATTGGCGCCAGTGTAATGGAAAAAGGAACCACAAATGGGACAATAACCGGTATTGACGGTGATTTCTCTTTGAACATGTCTCCGAACGGTACTCTTGTCGTTTCATTTGTAGGCTATAAGACTCAAGAGGTGCAGGTGAAGGGACAGAAACAGCTTCAGGTAGTTTTGTCTGAAGATGCCGAAATGCTGGATGAAGTGGTGGTGATAGGGTATGGCACCATGAAGAAAAGCGACCTTACAGGAGCAGTGTCCTCCATCGGTAACAAGGATATCAAGGATTCCCCCGTATCCAATTTGGGACAAGCCATCCAGGGAAAAATCTCAGGTGTGCAGATTGTAGATGCCGGTAAACCGGGAGACAATGTATCCATCAAGATTCGTGGTTTGGGTTCTATCAACAACTGCGACCCGCTGGTCGTGATTGACGGAGTGCCTACCGACTTGGGCTTGTCTTCCTTAAATATGGCCGATGTGGAACGTTTGGATGTATTGAAGGATGCTTCGGCCACAGCCATCTACGGTTCCCGGGGAGCTAATGGAGTTGTGATGATTACCACCAAACGCGGTACGGAAGGAAAAGGAAAACTTGCTGTATCTGCCAATTACTCTTTCCAGAATGCTACGAACGTACCTTCTTTATTGAACGCGGCGCAGTATGCCGAGTTGAGTAATGACATGATGGTGAACAGTGGACGCAATCCTAATCCGGAATGGGCCAATCCTTCTGAATTGGGTGCAGGTACCGACTGGATGGATGAATTGCTCCGTACGGGTGTGATGCAGAACTATACGGTAAGTTATTCCGGCGGTAACGAGAAATCCCATTATTATGTGTCCGGTGGTTTTCTGGATCAGTCCGGTATCGTGAAGAGTGTGAATTACCGTCGCTTCACATTCCAGTCCAACAGTGATGCGCAAGTCTTGAAATGGTTGAAGTTCTCCAATAACATTACGTTCAGTGCCGATACGAAGAAGTCGGGCAGCTATAATATAGGTGATGCGCTGAAAGCGCTCCCCATTTATCCGGTGAAGAATGAAGATGGCAGTTGGAGTGGTCCTGATGGTAACTCGGAATGGTATGGCAGCACGCGCAACCCCATTGGACCGACGGAACTGAACAAGAGTCAGACTGATGGATATAACTTCCTGGCCAACCTGACGGCAGAACTTACTTTTACCAAATGGCTTAAGTTTAAAAGTACTTTCGGCTACGATGCCAAATTCTGGTTCATAGACAACTTTACCCCCAAGTATAACTGGAAACCCACTCCCACAGAGGAGACTTCACGTTATAAGAGCGATAACAAGTCGTTCACTTATTTGTGGGACAACTATTTCCTATTCGACCATACTTTTGCAGAAAAACATCGTGTGGGATTGATGGCCGGTATGTCTGCCCAATGGAACACCAACGACTACCTGAATGCGCAGAAGAATGTGTTTATGTTCGACAATGTGCACGAAATGGATAATGGCGAGGAAATGTATGCCATCGGTGGAAACGAGACAGAGTGGGCATTGCTCTCTTACATGGCACGTGTCAACTACTCTTACGAAGACCGCTATTTGCTGACTGCAACCATTCGTCGTGACGGTTCCAGCCGTTTCGGTAAGAAACATCGCTGGGGTACTTTCCCTTCCGTATCTGTGGCATGGCGTGCCTCTCAGGAAAAGTGGTTTCCAAAAAACGACTATATCAATGACCTGAAAGTGCGTGCGGGATACGGTGTGACCGGTAGCCAGGCAAGTGTTGGAAACTACAGCTATCTGGCATCCTACAATACTAGTGTATATCCTTTCGGCATTTCGAGCGGCAATCAGACAGCGCTGGTTTCTTCTACTCTCGCCAACCCGTATATCCATTGGGAAGAGGTGGCACAAACCAACATCGGTTTTGATGCCTCACTGTTCAATTCACGCGTTATGTTCTCGTTCGATGCTTATCTGAAGGAGACGAGAGACATGCTGGTAAAGGCGTCTATCCCCATCACATCGGGATTTGAAGATACTACAACCACGTATACCAATGCCGGAAAAGTACGTAATCAAGGTATTGAAATGAGTCTGCATACCATCAATCTTACCGGTGAACTGGGATGGGAAACGAACCTGACCGCCACTTACAATAAGAATAAAATTAAGGATTTGAACAGCGACGTTCCTTATTACATTAACCAAATCAATAACTCCTATGTAACGATGCTGGCAAAGGACTATCCCATTAATGTCTTCTACGGCTATGTTACGGACGGAATCTTCCAGAACCAGTCCGAAGTGAATACACATGCCGTGCAGCCGGGAGCTGAGCCGGGTGATATCCGTTTCAGGGATTTGAACAACGATGGTGTCATCAATGATAGTGACCGTACCGTCATCGGTAACCCGAACCCAAGTTGGCTGTTCTCCATGAACAATAGCCTTTCCTATAAGGGTTTCGAACTTTCTGTTTTCTTACAAGGTATAGCCGGAAATAAGATATACAATGCCAACAATATCGACAATACCGGTATGGCAGCTGCCTATAACCAGACTACCGACGTACTGAAGCGTTGGCAAGGAGAGGGGACCAGCAATTCGATGCCGCGTGCCGTGTTCGGCGACCCCAATCAGAATACACGCGTGTCAGACCGCTTTGTGGAGAATGGTTCTTATCTGCGTTTGAAGAATATCACACTCTCATACACTTTCCCGAAGCAGTGGTTACAGAAAACCCGGAAACGACGGTGACCGATGATGTGGCCATTGCTCTGACCAATGCCTGCTATCGCACCCTTCAGTCTTCCAATATGTACAACCAGCGTATCTGGACACTGGATATTGTGGCGGGTAACAGTTTGGTGGGTGCCGGTGGCGGTACCGACGGCCTTGAAACGATACAAGCTTCTAACTTCATAACGCAGAGCGACAATGGCATGGCATTGTACATGTGGCGTTCTCCCTGGGTGGGGATAGGACAATGCAACATTGTGTTGAATAGTCTTCTGGAGGCTGAAGCCGTGTCAGAGAGAATCAAGAACCGCTGTCTGGGAGAGGCTTATTTTCTCCGTGCACATTATTACTATGTATTGGTACGTCTGTACGGTGGTGTTCCACTGCGTTTGGCTCCTTATAATCCGGGAGAACCGACAGACATTGCACGCGCTACAGTCGAAGAGACTTATGCCCAGATAATTTCCGATTGTAAGAATGCGGTTGACCTGCTTCCTGCCAAGTCTTCTTACGACGACGAGAACGTGGGACGTGCCTGCAAAGATGCAGCTTTGGCCATGTTGGCAGATATTTATCTGACGCTGGCTCCTAATCATACGGAATATTATCAAGAGGTGTCTGATTTGTGTGATGAGATAACAAATTTGGGGTATGACCTTTCTTCCTGCAAGTATGAGGACAATTTCGATGCATTGGTCAATAACGGGCCGGAATCTTTGTTCGAGGTCCAGTATTCGGGCAATACGGAATATGATTTTTGGGGAAACAATCCGCAGTCTTCCTGGCTTTCTACTTTCATGGGTCCCCGTAATTCGGACTTTGTTGCCGGCAGTTATGGCTGGAACCAGCCTACAGAAGAATTTGTGGGTCAATATGAGAGCGGTGACAAACGTAAGGATTTGACCGTGCTTTATGCCGGATGTCCGGATTTTGACGGTAAGGCTTACAAAAGCTCTTATTCCAATACGGGATACAATGTACGCAAGTTCCTGGTGTCGAAAACGGTTTCTCCGGAATACAATACCAATCCTGCCAACTTCGTGATTTATCGTTATGCGGACGTCCTGCTGAAGAAGGCCGAAGCTTTGAATGAAATGGGACGCCCTGACCAGGCTGCCGTGCCTTTGAATATTGTACGTAAGCGTGCCGGACTGCCGGAGGTTTCGGGCTTGTCACAGGAAACCATGCGTGAAAAGATTATCCATGAGCGCCGCATGGAACTAGCTTTCGAAGGGCATCGCTGGTTCGACATGATTCGTGTCAACAATGGAGAGTATGCCATTAAATTCCTGCATTCCATTGGAAAGAGCAACGTGAACAAGAACCGCTTGCTGTTCCCTATTCCGCAGACGGAGATGGATGCTAATACCTTAATGGTGCAGAACCCGGGTTATTAATTAATTTAATCAGAAGAATATGAAGAAATATATTTCACACCTTGTATTTGCCTTACTGGGCTGTGCAGCCTTATCTGCTTGTGTAGATGATGATTACATGGAATTGGATAAAGGACAGAATGAACTTGTACTGACGGCCAGCAAGACGGAAGTTGTTTTGAATGAGCAGGCACATGCCGATGATGCCCTGGAGCTTTCCTGGACTACGGGAACCAATTATGGGACGGGTAATAAAATTTCCTATACGCTGGAATTGACCAAGACCGGCAGTGATTTTGCAGATTCTTATGTAGCTGTGGAGAATGCTGTACAAGAATACTCATGGAAAAAGAGCGTGGAGGAATTGAATGACATCCTGCGCAACCATTTTGGGGCAACTGCCGGGGAGAACATTTCGTTGGAAGCGCGCTTGACAGCTACTGTAACAGAACGGGACGAAAAACAGGTGTCTACCACTGCTTTCAGTGTTACAGCCTATAAACCGCTCACATCCACCCTTTATCTGATAGGTAGTGCCACTCCGGGCGGCTGGAGTGCCGATGATGCGACAGAGATGACCCGCAAGGACAATGGTATCTTTACATGGACGGGCCGGCTTGTGGCCGGTGAATTTAAGTTCATCACGACCTTAGGCTCATTCCTGCCCTCTTACAACAAAGGAACAGATGGATTGCTGGTTCTTCGTAGCAGTGATGACCAGCCGGATGAACCTTTTGTTGTCGAAGAAGACCATAATTACATCGTCGAAGCCAATCTGTTTACCGGTGTTCTTACATTGACCCAGACAGAGACGTTGGCACCTGCCTACGACCAGCTTTATTTTGTGGGTAACGCTACGGATTGGGGATTCGTGAAGATGAAACAAGATGTGCTCGATCCATACTTGTTCCGCTTCGGCAAGTTCTTTGAAGTGGGCAAAGGAGGGGAATTCAAGTTCGGAACCTCCGATGGAAGTTGGGAGAACATGTATAAGGCCAAGAATGCCGATGCTGCTTATACCGATACAGAAGTGGTGTTTGTGAAAGGGTTCGACCCGGACAATAAATGGGTGCTGAAAGACGGGGAATGCGGCAAGGCCTACAAGATTTGCATGGATATCCGTAGTGGTAAGGAACGCATGATGATGAGCGAATTTACTCCGTATGAGATGATTTATATGGTAGGTGATGCTACTCCGGCCGGTTGGACGATTGGTGATGCTACGCCGATGCAGACAACGGATAATCCGTATGTGTTTACTTGGAAAGGTACGCTGAATGCCGGTGAGTTGAAATTTACTTGTGATAAGCAGGAAGATTGGAATGGAGCCTGGTTCATGCCGGCTGTAGCAGACAAACAGCCTGCAGGAGAAACAGAACCGATGCTTTTCCTTGATAAATCAGACGAAGCGTTCAAAGCGCAATATCTGGACGTGATGGTAGGCGGCATCGACCAGAAGTGGAAGATTACGACAGCAGGTTCCTATCTGATTACTTTGAATCAGCTGGAAGAGACAATTTCAATCGTGAAACAATAGGTATCTACAATAGATGAAGAAGATAGTTTATACAACAATGGTAGCCTTGCTGCTGGTTGCATGCAGCAAGGAGAGTGATGATACCGGTAGCGGTACCGGTGGAGGCGGAGAGAGTGGAGGGGTTACGGAAGTAACCCCAGTCACCTCGGACTTGACGGTCAATCTCACTACCGACAAGGCATGTTACCGGCCGGGCGAGAGTGTTTCTTTTACAGCTGACGCCCTTCCTGCCGGAGCTAAAATCCGCTACCGGACAATGGACAAGGTTGTATCGGAGCAGGCTGCTGTCGGTACTACTTGGACTTGGACTGCTCCGGCAACCGATTATACCGGTTATCTGGTGGATGTATACCGTACAAAAGAGAATGGAACAGAGGTTATTCTTGGTACTATTGCCGTAGATGTATCCAGTGACTGGACACGTTTTCCACGTTATGGTTTCGTTGCCACTTTTGATGCTTCGAAAAAGGTGGATGGAGTGATAGAGAAGGAGATGGCTTTCCTGAACCGTTGCCACATTAACGGGGTACAGTTTCAGGATTGGCACAACAAGCATCATTGGCCGTTGGGCGGTACGCGTGAGCATCTGGACGAGGTCTATAAGGACATTGCCAACCGGGAGGTCTATACCGAGGTAGTGAAGAAGTATATCTCTACACAACACAGCCTGGGCATGAAGTCCATGTTCTACAATCTATGTTTCGGAGCTTTGGACGATGCCGTTTCCGACGGAGTAAAGGAAGAATGGTACATATTCAAGAACACGGGACGTTCAAGGATCTGCACACCATTATCAAAGCGAACGACCAGTATGGCAACCATGCCTTGAAAACGGTGTTTGCCGCATATATGAACTATGACAAGGCAGGTAGCAGTACCGGTGAGTTCAATACACCGGGTGTGCTGCTGACGGATGCTGTGATATTTGCTTTGGGAGGCTCTCATTTGGAATTGGGTGACCACATGCTATGCCGCGAGTACTTTCCAAGCACGGCTTTGCAGATGAACGATGTACTGAAAACAGCCATGATTCGTTATTATGACTTTATGACGGCTTATCAGAACCTGCTTCGTGATAAAGATACGGAGGCGGAGATTTCCGTTTCTCTGAACTGTACGGATGCTGCGCGGAATCTTTCTCTGAATGCATGGCCGCCGCAGAAGTCTGCCATCACTGTATATGCCAAGAATGTAAATGGCAGGCAAGTCATTCATCTGCTCAACTTCCTCAATGCGGATAACTTAAGCTGGAGGGATTTGAACGGAACAATGCCCGAACCGCGTCTGGTGTCCGACGTGCCGTTGAAGATGAATGTTTCCGGTAAAGTGAACAAGATATGGGTTGCATCGCCCGATTTCCATGCCGGTGCTTCGCAGGAACTGTCATTCGAACAGAAGGACGGCACGGTTACCTTTAAGCCAGTCTACGGTACGTATATGGTTTTCTCCCGACGGTAGTTTCCAGCGGAATAATCCTTCCTTTGCCGTCGTCAATGAGGACCTGGAGGATGTCGGTACCGTCCATGTGGACGAACAGAATGCCTGCTACGAGATTTTTACCCCTAAACTCCGTATCCGGGTAAACAAGTCTCCGTTTAACTTACAGATATTCGACAAGTATCAGAAACTGCTGTTCAGTGATTATGCCGATAAGGGGCATATCAGTAACGGGCAGCGCAAATTGGAATACAAGACCCTCCGTCGTGACGAACACTTCTTCGGCTTGGGAGAAAAGACCGGCAAGCTGGACCGTCGCGGCGAAGCCTACAAGATGTGGAACAGTGACAAGCCTTGTTATAGTACCGTTGAGGACCCGCTCTACAAGAGTATTCCGTTCTTTATGAGCAGTTATCGTTATGGTATTTTCCTGGACAATACGTATAAGACCGAATTTAAGTTTGGTACGGAAAGCCGCGATTACTACAGTTTCGAGGCTCCTGGGGGAGAGATGATTTATTATTTCATCTTCGGGAAGGATTATAAGGAAATCATGAAACAATATGTCGACCTGACGGGAAAACCCATAATGCCTCCTAAATGGGCATTGGGCTTTGCACAATGCCGGGGACTGCTGACGAGCGAGAAATTGTCTTATGAAATAGCTGAAGGCTATCGTAAGCGCGGAATTCCTTGTGATGTTATTTACCAGGACATAGGCTGGACACAGTATTTGCAGGATTTTGAGTGGCGGAAAGGGAACTACGAGAATCCGAAAAAGATGCTTGCAGACCTCAAGGATATGGGCTTCAAGGTGGTGGTTTCGCAAGATCCGGTCATTTCACAAGCCAATAAGCGGCAATGGGAGGAAGCCGATAGGTTAGGGTATCTGGTAAAGGACTCCACCAACGGCAGGAGTTATGACATGCCCTGGCCCTGGGGCGGTAATTGTGGCGTAGTGGACTTCACCCTTCCTGCTGTGGCAGACTGGTGGGGAGCTTATCAGCAGAAGCCCATTGATGATGGCATTGCCGGTTTCTGGACTGATATGGGTGAACCTGCCTGGAGCAATGAGGAGCAGACGGAACGCCTGGTGATGAAACACCATTTGGGCATGCATGATGAGATTCACAATGTTTATGGTCTTACGTGGGATAAGGTGGTGAAGGAGCAGTTTGAAAAACGGAATCCTAACCGTCGCGTATTTCAGATGACACGTGCCGCTTTTGCGGGCTTGCAACGCTATACCTTCGGCTGGACCGGTGACTGTGGAAACGGTGATGACGTGACGCAGGGTTGGGGACAGATGGCCAATCAGATTCCGGTACTGTTGTCTGCCGGTTTGGGAATTATTCCTTTTACTACTTGTGACATTACCGGTTATTGCGGAGATATAGAGGATTATCCTGCGATGGCTGAACTTTATACGCGGTGGATACAGATGGGCGCTTTCAATCCCCTGAGCCGCATTCATCATGAGGGCAACGTGGCTGTGGAGCCGTGGCTGTTCGGCGAAGAGGCCGAGAAGAATGCCAAGGCGGCCATCGAATTGAAGTATCGCCTTTTGCCTTATATCTATACGTATGCCCGCGAAGCACACGAAACGGGGTTGCCTCTCATGCGACCGATGTTTCTGGAATATCCGGCAGATATGGAAACGTTCTCTACGGATGCCCAGTTCATGTTTGGCAGCGAACTGCTGGTTGCTCCGGTGGTAAAGAAAGGAGCGCGAAACAAGAATGTGTATCTTCCTGAAGGAACTTGGATTGACTACAACAACAAACACACAGCATATAGCGGTGAGCAATGGATGACGGTGGATGCTCCCCTCAATACTATTCCTATGTTTGTAAAGCAGGGAAGTATCATACCTCAAATGCCGGTCATGAACTATACGGATGAGAAACCGGTCTATCCGGTTACGTTTGAGATATTTCCTGCTGCAGCGGGCAGTGAAACTACCTTCTCGCTTTATGAAGATGCAGGAACTGATTTAGGATATTTGCGTGGAGAGTTCATGCGCACTCCTATTACTTGCCAGACTACCGACACAGGCTATACGCTGAAAGTAGGTACACGGACCGGTGAGAAATATAGCTTACCCGGCCAACGAAACCTGATGTTCTGCATCTATACGGAACAGATGCCGAAAACAGCTTTGCTGGACGGTCAGAAAATCAAGAAAACGAATGTCGGAAAGCTGGAAGAAAATCGGGAGACAGAGTTTACGATAACTGCCTGGTGTCCCGACAAGAAGCAGGGGACCTGCCTGCTGAGGTTGCCGGATGATGGAAAGGAACATATCATTGAGTTTGTCTATTAACACAAAAAACATATCATTATTATGAAGAAATTTGTACTTAGCGCGGCTTTGTTTTTTTCTGCCCTGGCGGGGAATGCTGAAGGCATTTCATCCCCTTCGGGCATGGTGAAGCTGGATTTTGAACTGACAAAAGACGGGAGACCAGCCTATCAGGTGGATTATAAAGGGGCTCCTGTCATCAATCCCAGTACGTTGGGATTGGAACTGAAAGGAACTACCAGCCTGATGGATGGTTTCAAAGTAGTAAGGACTTCTACTTCCACTTTCGATGAAACCTGGCAACCGGTGTGGGGGGAGACAAAAGATATCCGCAACCACTACAACGAATTGCTGGTAGAACTTGAACAACCGTCTACCACTCGTTTTATGAATATCCGTTTTCGGGTATATGATGACGGCGTGGGATTCCGTTATGAGTTTCCGCAACAGAAGAATCTGGTTTATTTTGTGATAAAGGAAGAGCATTCCCGATTTGCCATGACCGGCGACCATACTGCCTGGTGGATTCCGGGAGATTATGATACCCAGGAATATGATTATACGGAGTCCAAACTCTCTGAAATCCGTGGACTGCTGCAGGGAGCTGTGAGTGACAATGCGTCACAAACTGTCTTTTCGCCGACAGGTGTCCAGACTTCCATACAGCTTAAAACAGCTGATGGAGTGTACCTTAACCTGCACGAGGCAGCCTTGGTGGACTACTCTTGCATGCATCTCAACCTGGATGACAAGAACCTCGTTTTTGAATCCTGGCTGACTCCGGATGCTCAAGGAAATAAAGGGTATATGCAGTCTCCCTGCCATACTCCCTGGCGTACGGTCATAGTCAGTGATGATGCCCGCGAGATACTGGCCTCCAATTTGATTCTCAATCTGAATGAGCCTTGTAAGTATGATGATACCTCCTGGATTAAGCCGGTGAAATATGTCGGCGTATGGTGGGAAATGATTGCAGGGGGAAAGCCCTGGGCATATACTTTTGACCTCCCTTCTGTGAAACTGGATGATACGGACTATTCCAAGGTGAAACCGAACGGCATTCATCCGGCCAACACGGCTAATGTGAAGAAGTACATAGACTTTGCTGCCGAACACGGTTTTGACCAGGTATTGGTGGAGGGTTGGAATACGGGTTGGGAAGACTGGTTCGGTAATTCCAAGGATTATGTTTTCGATTTCGTGACTCCTTATCCCGATTTTGACATCAAGTATCTGAATGAATATGCTCATTCCAAGGGTGTCCGTCTGATGATGCACCATGAAACATCGGCTTCCGTCCGTAACTATGAGCGGCACATGGAAGCTGCCTACCGTCTGATGAATAAATATGGATATAATTCGGTAAAGAGTGGCTACGTAGGCAATATGATTCCCCGTGGTGAGCATCACTATGGACAATGGATGAACAACCATTACCTATACGCCGTGACCGAAGCTGCCAAACACAAGATAATGGTCAATGCCCATGAAGCGGTACGTCCGACTGGTTTATGCCGTACCTATCCCAATCTGATAGGCAATGAATCTGCCCGAGGCACGGAGTACGAGGCTTTTGCTGGTAACAAGCCCTTCCACACAACGGTACTTCCGTTTACCCGTTTGCAGGGTGGTCCGATGGACTATACGCCCGGTATCTTTGAAATGGACATCAATAAGTTGAATCCGAACAGCCATACGCATGCCAATACTACCTTGACGCGTCAGCTGGCACTTTATGTCACTATGTACAGCCCTCTACAAATGGCTGCCGACCTTCCTGAGAATTATGAGCGTTTCATGGATGCTTTCCAGTTCATCAAAGATGTGGCTGTGGATTGGGACGACAGCCGCTATCTGGAAGCTGAGCCGGGACGTTACATCACTGTTGCCCGTAAGGCAAAAGGTACGAATGACTGGTTTATCGGTTGTACCAGCAGTGAGCACGGACATGCTTCAACTCTGAAACTGGACTTCCTGGATGCAGACAAGCAGTATATTGCAACCGTCTATGCCGATGCAAAAGATGCCGATTATAAAACAAATCCGCAAGCTTATGTTATCCGTAAAGGTATCGTTTCTCCCAAAACGGTCTTGAAACTGAAAGCTGCCTCCGGTGGTGGCTATGCCATCAGCATCATGGAGGTGAAAGATAAATCTGTATTGAAGGGACTGAAGAGGCTTTCCGGGAATATCTGATTTACGGGCATAAAAAAAGGAGTACCGCTGTACTCCAACCTTTGTTAACCTTAAATCTAATACTATGAAAAACACATTGCACTTTGTTAACCTTAAATCTAATACTATGAAAAACACGTTGCAAAGATACGGACATTTGATAAATCTGCAAATTATCCAAGAAAAAAAGCATGTTTTATAACACTTCTTATAAAATCATGCTTTCCTCTATATCTTTTTTAAGAATTTCAGCCTTTGGCTTCCTGATACATAAAGCGTTTGATACTCTTCTTGGCGGTCTTTTCAAACTCCTCGAAGTGTATTTTTACTTTGGTAATCTGGCAATATGCCGGCAGAAGCAGGTTCAGTTCGTTCCGGTTGGCTTCCATTGCCTTTTCTATATCGGTTTGTTGCAGGCCGTGGGCAAAGGCATCGTCGAAGTCGGGATAAATCAGGGCTACGAGTTTGTCATGCTGCAATACGATCAACGATTCCGAGACGTAAGGCATGTTATTCAGTTTGCTTTCTATCTCTTCGGGATAGATGTTCTGTCCGCTGGAAGTGAGAAGCATATTCTTGCTGCGCCCGCGTACGGTGACGTAGCCGTTGGCATCCATTGTGGCGAGGTCGCCTGTGTGCAGCCAGCCGTTGACATCTATAATTTGGGAAGTGGCTTCGGCATTCTTGTAATAGCCCAGCATAAGGTTGCTTCCCCGGCAGATGATTTCGCCCGCTACATGCTGAGGATCGGGAGAATCTATCTTTACTTCCATGCGGGTAGTGGCCTTTCCGCACGAAGCGAGCTTCAGGGTTTCCCAGCGGCTGGAGCAGATGATAGGACCACATTCCGTCATGCCGTAGGCAATGGTGTAGGGGAAGCCTATCTGTTTGAGGAAGCGTTCCACGTCGGCGTTGAAAGGTGCGCCACCGATGATGATTTCATCGAAATTGCCGCCGAAGACATCCATAGCCTTTTTGCGCATGTCCGCTTTTATCTTATCGTTGACGATAGGCATCCGTAGCAGCAGCTTGCCTATCTTGTTGTCTATGAGAAGCTGCGGTAGGGCAGCATCACGCCTTTGGAATAGCCGGTAGTGCCGGACGTATAATTGATAACCGCCAGCTCTTCGGGTGACTGTTCTTTGCGGTAGCAGATATGTCCAGGACGGAAGTTCTTAGGATAGCGCGTGCCGTAGATAGCGTTGCGGTGTTCGAAAGCTTCCATGAGCCGTTCGTCCCGGCAGACAACCGGAGTAAAATCCGTCAGCAAGACAACTCCCATGAGCAACGGCATGGCTTCTTCGTTCAAGTTCTCCCAAGCCCGGTCGCCGACAAAAAGGAGTTTGGCTTCGGAGTGGTTGACGATATTATGTATGTTGTCTGCTTTGAATTCGTGAAGAATAGGAACGATTACAGCACCATAAGTCACTGTTGCCAGAAAGCAAACCGCCCAATGGGCACTGTTACGACCGCATACGGCTATTTTATCACCGGGCTGGATGCCGGCGCTTTCCAATACGATATGAAATTTAGCAATCTTGCGGGCAACATCTTTATATTGTAGGGTTATTCCTTGATAGTCTGTCAGAGCGTTTCTGTCCCAGTTTTGTATGATGCTTTGTTCGATATAGTCGATGAACAGTTGTTCTTGTTCCATGCGTATATTTGCACACTTTAGTTAAAACTGCGCAAATATAGGGCTTATAGTGATGCAAACATGAAGTTTCAGAGTGCCGTTGGGTATCAGGTATTCGTTGTCGCGCTTCACTATCATAACGAGAGTTCCCTGGGGCAGGTTCATGTCTTTGAGGGTATCGCCTTTCGCGTCGAGCATCTCCCGGGTGACGGTTACATCGCGCAGGTCGGAGTCGATATCTTCGGGCAGTTCCACTCCGAAGTCGTTACCTGTCTTTTCCATCGGGGTGGAAAGCCCCATGATGCGTGCTACTTTAGAGACGGTAGTACCTTGGATGACGAGTGAGAGGATGGTGATGAAGAACACGATGTTGAAGATTACATCTGCTCCCGGCACACCTGCCACTACCGGATAGGTAGCGAAGATAATGGGAACCGCGCCTCGCAACCCTACCCAGGACACAAACATTTTGGACTTCATATTGATACGTTTCCCGAACGGGAGCAGGCAGAGGAACACGCTGAGCGGGCGTCCTATGACAATCATGAATACGCCGATGAGCAATGCCACGACTGCCACTTCCAGCATTTCGTGCGGGTTCACCAGCAGACCGAGACAGAGGAACATGATAATCTGGAAAAGCCATGTCAGTCCATCCATAAACGTGTAAATCTCTTTGCGGTGCATGATTTTGTTGTTACCCACCATCATGCCGGCAATGTAGACAGCGAGGTATCCGTTGCCCTTCATCAGATCGGTAATGGAGAAGGTAAAGAATACGAACGACAACAGCAGAATGGGGTAGAGCGACTGGTTGTCTATATTCAGCCTGTTGAGCATAAGGATGGCCAGCTTGCCCAGCAGATAGCCGGCAGCAGCACCTACCACAAATTGTATCACGAAAGAGAAGGCTATCTGCGAAGCACCCATACCCGAGGACTGGATGAGCTGGATAAGTACGACAGTCAGCATATAGGCCATCGGGTCGTTGCTTCCGCTTTCCAACTCCAGCATGGGACGCAGGTTGTGCTTCAGGTTCATCTTCTGCGAGCGCAGGATGGCGAATACCGATGCCGAGTCCGTAGACGACATAGTGGAAGCCAGCAGCAGGGAGGTGATGAGCGGCAGGTGGATATTAGTCCAGCTCATGCCCGACAACCACCATATAAACAGTCCGGTAAACAGTGCCGTCAGCAGCACACCGAAAGTAGACAGTACAATACCGGGGGAGAGGATAGGCTTGATTTCGGTGAACTTGGTATCCATTCCGCCCGAAAACAGGATAATGCTCAAAGCCACCATACCGATGAACTGCGCTTCTTTGGCGTTGTGGAATTGCAATCCAAGTCCGTCGCTGCCGAAAAGCATGCCCACCACAAGAAAAAGTAACAAGGCGGGAACTCCGAAACGGTAACCGGTTTTGCCTACGATGATGCTGACAAAAAGTAAAATAGAACCTACAAGTAAAATGTTTTCAGCTGTAAATAGCATAAATAGTGTGTTATGAGTTTTATTGGAAAATGCTTTTCGTACCTTTGTGTACAAAGATATTCATTCTTGACAACAAAACCAAAACTTAATTGGTTCAATTAAATTTCAATACAAAAGTTGTCTCCTTCCCGGCTATCAGAGAGAGGCTTCCGCCGGATAAGCGCATGATTTGCCGGGAGATGCTCAGTCCGATGCCGCTTCCGTTTTCTTTGGTGGTGAAGAAAGGAATGAAAATATGCCCGGCAATGTCCGGAGGGATGGCAGGGCCGTTGTTGGATATTTCTATCAGTACGGCTTCGGCTTCGTTGCAGTAGGCGCGTATGTTGATGTGTTTTTCCGTAGTCGCTGCGTTTGTTTCCGCTGTTGTTTCCGCATTTGTCCCCGTTGCTGCCGTAGCACCCGTTTCAAAAGCCTGTATGGCATTTTTCAGTAAGTTTATGATGACTTGCGAAATGAGATTCTCGTCGGCATAGAGTATCAAATCGTCGGGAACGATGGAAACATTGAACGTAACCGGGGTGTCGGGATATTGATGCCGCGCCAGTTCCGCCATACGGTTGATGAAGCCTTTGAGGTAGAACAGGGACGGTTCGGGAGTGGGGATGCGCGTAAACCTGCGGTAGGATTCTACAAAAGCGAGCAATCCTTTGCCTGTGGCACTGATTGTTTGCAGACCGTGCCGCATCTCTTCTTTCGATATCCGGGCTTCGGTCAGTTTCAGCAGGGTATCGCTCAGGGAAGTGATGGGGGTTACGGCGTTCATGATTTCATGGGTCAGCACGCGTGTAAGGCGTATCCAGGAGTCTATCTCCTTTTCGTCCAGTTCGTTGTTGATGTCGTTCAGGGCGAGGATGCGCAGGTGCTCTTGGCGTACGGTGATGTCGCTGACGCGGACAGATAGGTTTACGGTTCCGCGTTCGTTGCCGAATGCCGCCTGGAACTTGTCGCCGGGACGGCAGGCGGTGAGCGTATCCGTCAGATGGGCGTCCACGCGCGACAGTTGGCGGACGTGCGTAAATACTTCCAGTCCGAGCAGGCGCAGGGCTTCGTTGTTCTTTTGATAGACGGCTCCGTTGTCGTTCAGCACGATGATACCGGTGTTTACACAGTCGAGGATAAGCTCGTAGTACTTCTCCCGTTGGGCGGTTTCACTCTTTACATTATGCAGGATACGGGCTACGCGGTTCAGCGAACGGTTTACGAGGCGGTTGTCTTCAAAGGAAGAAGCACGGTGAACAGGACAGCCCAGAGCAGAGGGTCGCCCCAGCCATGCGCACCCGGCGGCTTCAGAAAGAACAGCGTCCACATTATGCCGGCAGCCGCGGCTGTGAGCAGGCTGACGACAGTCCGGAAAACGTAATATTGGCTGATATCCTTAGGTTTTTCAAAGCCCATACTTCTTCATTTTATTGTAAAGCGTCTGCCGGGTAATTCCCAGTTGCGAGGCCACCGCCGAGAGATTGCCGCCGCACTTGTCCAGCGTGTGGCGTATCATTTGCTTTTCCATGTCTTCAAGAGTGGATGCGGCGGACATTTCCGGGGCTTCGTTCCTGCGTTGCAACTGGAACAATCCGGCAGAGAGGAATGCACCGTCGCAGATGATAACAGCCTTCTCGATGGCATGTTCCAGTTCGCGGATGTTGCCGGACCAGGGGTGCAGCATCAGCTTCTCCCGCGCCGCATTGTCCAGACGCAAGGCCGGCTTCCCGTATTGCTTGCAGAAACGTATGATGAAACGCTCTGCCAGTGGGATGATATCTTCCTGCCGTTCACGCAGCGCAGGAATTTCAAGATGGATGGTGTTGATGCGGTAGAGCAGGTCTTCACGGAATTCTCCTTTGTCCGCCATTTCGGACAGGTTGCGGTTGGTGGCGCAGATAAGGCGGATATCTACGGGAACGGGCGTATTGCTGCCCACCCGCACGATGCTGCGGCGCTGGATGGCGGTCAGCAGTTTGGCTTGCAGGTGATAGGGGAGATTGCCTATTTCATCGAGGAAGAGCGTGCTGTGGTCGGCAACCTCGAACTTTCCGGGACGGTCGGCATGGGCATCGGTGAACGCCCCCTTTACATGGCCGAAAAGCTCGCTTTCAAAAAGGCTTTCGGTAATGGCACCCATGTCCACGCTTACCATTTCCTTGCGGTGGCGTGCGGAGAGGGCATGTATCTCGCGGGCAAGCATCTCTTTGCCCGTACCGTTCTCGCCGGTGATGAGGATGTTGGCATCGGTGGCCGCTACCTTTTCTACCAGCATGCGAAGCTGCTGCATGACGGGGCTTTCTCCCCAGTACATGGAACAAGCGGTGCTTGCAGGCGTGGTTGCTGTTTTCTTCCCGGATGCAGGGGCGTTTTGTGCGGCATTCAGCAGGGTTTCCACTAACTTTCCGTTATCCCAGGGCTTGACGATAAAATCCGTTGCTCCTTCCTTTATCCCCCGTACGGCAAGGTCTATGTCGGCATAGGCGGTGAACAGCACTACGGGGAGCGCCGGATATTGTTTCTTTATTTCGTGCAGCCAATAAAGCCCCTCGTTTCCGGTATTGATGCCGGATGTGAAATTCATATCGAGAAGCACTGCCTGCCAGGTGTCTTCGCGTAAGGTGGCGGGAAGGGTGACCGGTGAAGAAAGGACGGTTATTTTATCAAAATAAGGCTTCAACAGCAGTTGCAATGCGGTGAGTACGCCGCGATTGTCATCAACGATAAGAATATTTCCGGATTTCTTCATGGCAGAACGATGTCTTGTTATATTTGTGAGGGCAAATATATTCTATTTTCCCGAGAAAGAAGGGAAAGGAGAGGAATAATTCGGGGACTTTTTCATTGGGCTTTGCTGCCCGGCAAGACACATGGATGTTTTTTTATAAGGAGCGGAAGTAACAAAAGCAGTAGCAGAAGAGGGGCTGCGCTACGTTCCGCCTCAGGGTACATGCCGTACCACGACAAGGTAGGTGTCATACCACGGTGTGGTATACGTTGTACCACGGCATGGTAGGTGCTGTACCACCGCAGGGTACATGCCGTACCATAGCGAGGTACTTCTTGTACCACCGTGGGATACATCTCGTACCACTGCAAGATACAGCCGGCAACCTTGCGGTAACTGTAATTTCACTTGAAAGACATGCCTTACAGCAACTGTAGCTTCACTCCGAAAGACAAGCTCAGGTAATCCTTCGGCTTCAGGTACTTGTTGGTGAATGCGCTTACGATGTACAGGTCGCAAGTACTGATTTCGTAGAACAGCGTAATGGCTTTTGCCGTAAATCTGCGGCGCGGGTCGATATCATACGTAATGCGTTGTCCGAGGAAAGCATGGATGCGTACTTTGGATGAGAAACCGTAGTAGCCTTTCGGATAACGCTCCGGTTCGTTCACCCAGAATTCATCGCCGAACACGGTGTTGAAGTACATACCGCAGGTAAGGGGTTCTGCCGAGAACCGGCTTTCCGTGTACGGCCGGTAACGACGGTGTCGGGTTTGCGTTGCAGGTAAACGGTATCGTGCTTTACGATAATCACCGTATCCCGTTCCTGTGCGGAAAGCGGGCTGCACCACAGCAACAGCAGGCAGATGGCGGCGAGTGCCGGCAGATTAGAAATAGACCACTTCGCGCTCATATCCTTCGGGTGTTATGGTGAATACATAGTAGTTGCGGTTCTTCATGCAGTCGCTCATGTAGTACATGATGCCGTCCTCAAAGAGGTTTTCCTCGAAAACGTGGTGCTCGTGGGCGGCAGTGCAGAATTGTATGCCGGGAAATTCGGTTACGTAGCGGTGAAAGACGCGTGCCACGTTATTATTGAACTGGTCGGCATAGGGACGTACGTGCATGGACACAACGGTTTTGTCGAATTCGTCCTTGCGGTCGGTAAGCTCTTTTTCGAGGAACGTGAAGTCGGGAATGGGGCGGGAGTAGTCAAACTCCATAGCGTTGGTGTTGAGGCATACGAACTTCACCCGTCCGGCAATGAATGAGAAGTTAGGGTCGCCGAATACGGCGCGGTATGTTTCTTCTCCCGTGCCGAGGCAGTCGTGGTTGCCTATCAGGGCTACGTAGGGCACATGGAGCTTGTTCATGATGTCGCGCTGCCACAGAAACTCGTCCGTCACGCCGAAGTCGCTCATGTCACCGCCGTGGATAACGAAGTCGATGTCATCGCGCTTATTTATCTCTCCCACGAAGTCCAGCGTTTCGTCGTACCAGCGTTGCGAGTCGCCCATGGTCACGAACTTAATCGTTGTCTTGTCCTTGCATTTCTGCTCTATCTCCGCAATATTATGGGCGTTTACATCGGTCTCACCGTTGATGCGTACATCATACGGATGATAGTCTATCATGTCGCAACTGCCCATAAGCAGGCAGAGGAATGACAGGAGTAAAGGTTTATATGACTTCATCATAATAACTCTATACAGTCTATATCTATGAAAGTTGAATTATCTGTCAGTATATATCTATGGAAACTGAGGGCAAAGGTAAAGTTTTCATTCGATAGAAAAGTTGTCCTATTTTCCGTTTTTCTGTTCTGTAAGTGATGATTTGGCTAATCAGGCCAGGGGTTGCAAAGAATAAATGTCTGTTTATCTGATTTGTAGGCAGACATTAAGCAGATAGTATTTGATTATTCGGCAGGCTGTGTCTAATTATTGGACGGGTGGTGTCTAATAATTAGACACCTGTATATGGATTATTTATGCGGGATTGACTGATAATCAAAACCATAACTCCTTTGGCACGCTTTCTGCATTATTATAGGCAGGAAAACATGGCGGCAAGCCATGTGTTTCCGATACTGTAGGTTTACGAATTATAAATTAGTATACGATGAAACAAATCTATTATGTCATTCAAACCCTGCTTCGGGGACGCGGCTCGAATATCATCAAGATAATCTCCTTGGGATTAAGCCTGACGATGAGTATCCTGCTGTTCTCCCGCGTGGCGTACGAGCAGAGTTTCGACACCTGCTACAAAGACTACGACAATCTCTACCAAATCTGGTCGGTATTTACCGTTAAGGGCGAGAAGTACCCGCCGCAAGAGCAGAATTGCGGCCCTGTGGCGGGCGCCATACTGGAGAACTTTCCCGAACAGGTGGAAGCTGCTACCAGCACCTGCCATTGGATGAATGCCCCGTTATACAATGAAAACGCCCGTTTTGACGAAAGAAAGATAGTGGCGGATTCACTCTTTTTCAAGACAATGGGTATCGAAGTGCTGAGCGGTAATCCGGTGAAAGACCTTCAGCAGCCCAATGTGATTTTCCTAAGCGACCGCTTTGCCGGGAGAATATTCGGCGGAGAGAATCCGGTGGGAAAGACCGTCAACTACAATCACGAGAAAGACTTTACGGTGAAAGGTACTTATGAGGCATTGCCCGAAAATGCAACCGTCCATCCTGAAGCCGTTATCTCTATGCCCACCTTGTGGAACGACGGAGTCGGCAACTACTCATGGCGCGGGGGAGACAGTTATCCCGAATACATCCGTTTCCGTCCCGGTGCGGACAAGTCGGTGGTGAATGCGCGTATAGACGCTATGATAGAGAAATATCGCCCGGAAGAGGACAAAAAGAAGTATGGCTATACGGCGTTTGTAAAGCCTATCCGTGACACCTACCGCAATTACGAAAGCGTAGAGCGGATGCGTAATATCATGACCGTCCTCGGCCTTGCCATTCTTTTCATTGCGGCGCTGAACTACGTGCTGATTTCCATTTCCTCACTTACATACCGTGCCAAAGCGGTAGGCGTGCATAAATGCAACGGGGCAAGCGGCGGCAAGATATTCGGCATGTTCCTTTTGGAAACGGGCATTATCATTGCGGCGGCGTTGCTCCTGATGGCTTTGGTGCTGCTGAATTTCCGGGAGTTCTTTGAAGATACCGCTGCGGCGAAACTTTCTTTGCTGCTTGCTCCGGAACGTATCTGGGTTCCGCTGACGGTGGTCGGCATACTGTTTTTGGTGGGCGGAGTATTGCCGGGACGTTTGTTTGCCCGTATTCCCGTATCCCAAGTGTTCCGCCGCTATACCGAAGGGAAGAAAGGCTGGAAGCGTCCGCTGCTTTTCATCCAGTTTGCAGGGGTGGCATTCATTTGCGGACTTATGTGCGTGGTGATGGTGCAGTATCAATATGTGCTGAACAAGGATATGGGGTATAATCCGCAGCGGATGGCGTTTGCCAATGCCTATTGGAACGAGGATAAAGAGAGTGATGCCGCTCTCCGGTTCTTTAAAGGGCTTCCTTATGTAGAGGCGGTGACCAG
>PPYF01268271.1_pt1 | contig 22794 bp, 13 predicted proteins | sample 1559871 | NCBI WGS metagenome assembly PPYF01 (sample SAMN08240021, study PRJNA423297) | Human gut metagenome, whole genome shotgun sequencing project.
ACAGGATACCTGCCCTGTTCGCTGGCTTTCCACAAGGCTGCCTCCAGTTCGGCAGATTTGCGGTCGGCAATGTCAAGCATTCCCTTGCTTTCCCAGATTGTGCCGCAGCAAAGCTTTTCCATGTTTTCGGGGAAGATGACTTCGTAACCGCCTTTTTGCAACAAGGCAATCATTTTACTCGCCAATGCCTGCTCCACAGGCGATTTCTTTGGCAGTCCCATTGTCTGGTTGATGCAACTGGGGAAATAAACCACTTTCAATTGACCATTAGCCAAACTGTCTTTGTCTGCGTTCTTATTCCGCAGGGTATCGTTGTCAATTGTCAATTGTGAACTTTTAATTGAATAGGCTTTGGGCATTGCCGGCGTCCAAAGGGGGATGCCGAGAACGTTGTGCATGCCTTTGGTGATGCAGCTCATCGCTTTGGTTCCCAATACGGAATGACCGAGGTTGGCAAGTCCCAATACAGGGCGCAGTGCACTTTTTATGCCGGCGAAGTGATTGGCGGCGAAATTGCCGGCCTTATATCCCATGCTGCCTTGCGGCAATTCTTTCTGGCGGATGATGTGTGTCAGGTCACCCGTATTGATTCCCATAGGACAGGACATGGAACAGAGACCGTCGCCGGCACAGGTCTGGTTGCCGGGATAGCGGTATTGTTTTTCCAGCAGGGCGAGACGTTCGGGGGCTTCACCATTCTGTCGAAGGCGGGCTATCTCCCTTTGCAACACGATGCGCTGTCTTGAGGAGAGGGTGAAGCCGCAGGACAGGCAGTTCACTTCGCAGAAGCCGCATTCGATGCAGCGGTTTACTTTGGCTGCCGGATTTTGGGTATCCAAAGGAATCAGCGGAAGCGGTTTGAAATTTTTGATATGGCATTTCGGGTCGTCATTGAAAATAACGCCCGGATTCAACAGACCTTTCGGGTCGAACAGGTTTTTGACGGCTTTCATCACCTCATAGGCTGCATCTCCCCATTCGTGGCGTACAAAAGGAGCCATGTTTCTGCCCGTACCGTGTTCTGCCTTCAGCGAGCCGTCGTATTTGTCCGCAACCAGTGTCTTGACATCATTCATCAGGTTTTCGTAGCGTTTCACTTCGGCTTCGCTGCTAAAAGACTGATTGAGGATGAAGTGGTAGTTCCCCTCCAGCGCATGTCCGTATATACAGGCATCCTCGTAGCCGTGACGGGCTATGAGTTGCTGCAATTCGGCGGTTGCTTCGGGCAGGTCCTCGATGTGGAAAGCCACATCTTCGATGAGGCACGTTGTTCCCGGTTTCCGCGTCCCGCCCACGGAAGGGAAGATGCCGGAGCGGATGGCCCAGTATTTCGAATACTCTTCGGGCTTGTCGGTGAAGCATACGGGTGTGTAGGTCTGGAAAGCGGAAAGGCATTGTTCTATTGCACGGATGTTCTGCCGAAGTTCTTCCGTGCTGCGGGCTTTGGTCTCGGTCAGCACGGCGGTCAGTCCGGTCTCGTCTCCCGGTTCTACGCCGGGCAGGGTGGATGAACATATTTCGCCCTTATACTTCAGGAATACGGGGTCGCTTACCGATGCCAGAGATTTCCAGTCCAGCAGCTCTGCTCCTTTTACAGTCCACTCACCATTGGCGCCGGTTAGTTTTTTCATGGCTACCACAGCACGGCAAGCTTCTTTTATGGTCTTGAAGTAGAGCATGGCACTTGCTTTGCAAGGGTAGTCATACTCCGTTTTCATAGTCACTTGCGAGAGGAATGCGAGTGTTCCCTCCGAACCCACCATAAGATGGGCAATGATATCGAACGGATCGTCGAAGCGGACAAAAGGGAGCAGGTTCAGACCGGTTACATTCTTTATGGAATATTTGTAGCGGATGCGTTCCGCCAGTTTCCCGTCGGCACGCACTTCATCGCGGAGCGTGCAGATGCGCCGGATGAAATCGCGGTGTGTCACTTCGAATGCGGCGCGGCTTACACTGTCGCCGGTGTCGAGTACCGTTCCGTCAGCCAGTACGATGCGGGCGGAGAGAAGCACCTTGTCGCTGTTGGCATGCGTACCGCAGTTCATGCCCGAAGCGTTGTTCATGACGATACCACCCACCATGGCGCTTTTTACGGAGGCAGGGTCGGGAGCGAATTTCCGTCCGAAAGGGGCCAGCAATTCATTGACCCGTTGCCCGATGATACCGGGCTGCAGGGTGATTTCTTCATGGTCGGGAGATATGCTGTAGCCTTCCCAATGTTTGCCGGCTACAATAAGTATGGAGTCGCTGATGGCTTGTCCGGATAAGCTGGTTCCTGCTGCCCGGAAAGTGACGGGCAGGTTGTGGCTGCCGGCAAGTTTCAGCAGCCGGGAGATTTCCTCTTCTCCTTCCGAACGGATTACGATTTGCGGGATGAGGCGGTAGAAACCGGCATCTGTTCCCCAAGCCAGCCGACGGAGTTCGTCGGTGTAAATCCTTTCCTGCGGAATGAATTGTCTCGCTTCCTGCAGGAAAGCCATGTAGTTACTCTTTTCCATAATGTATAGATCTTTTTACTCCTGTGCTTCTTCCCGCAATCCTTGTCGCAATAACTTGTGAAAGAACTTTATAGGGAAGCACATTCAATATACAACCGAATGATATTCAGTATGCGACTTACCGTTTTTTATACTTGTCAAATTATTTATATAAATAATACTGCTTCGACAGTTTACGGAACTCCTCAACGTCTTTGTACCAATAGTCGCGGATGTCTTCCCAACGGTTGCGCTTGCTGAAGCGTTCGCGTATCTGTTTTGAGCCGCTTACCTTGTCGAACATGGCGAAACGGCCTTTATCCGCATGGTCAAATACGGCACGGTCGGGATAGAGCGCGGCTACTTCCTGCATTACGAGGAACTGTATCTCGCTTAGCGGTGCTTTGCCGAAATCCATGATGTGCACTTGCACGCCCTGCAGCAACTCTCCTTTACCTACGGAGTAGAACGGTTTCAGGTACATCGGTCGGAAGACGATACCCGGTACGTTCAGCCCGTTCAGGTTTCTGGCAAGTTTCTCGGCTTCCACCCACGGGGCAGCGAACATCTGGAACGGAATCGTGTAACCTACTCCGATAGACATATAGCCCAACTCTCCCAAAATGCCGCTCACGGGATAGAAAAATGCGGAGTGCGGGTGCGGAATGTGCGGAGAAGAAGGAACCCATTGCAATCCGGTCTGTGTATAGTCCATCTTGCGCTTCCAGCCTTTCATCTTTACAACCTGCAATTTGCATTGCTTGCCGTCTTTCAGCATCTTTTCCCCATTCAGCATGAAAGCCAGCTCACCGCAAGTGAGTCCGTAAAGGTACGGAATTTTAAATTGGCTGACAAAGGAAATGCAGTCATCTTCCGTCAGATTACCCTCTATCTTCAATCCACCTACGGGATTGGGGCGATCCAGTACGATAAATTCCTTGTTGTTCTCGGCAGCGGCTTCCATGGCAAGTCCCATGGTACTGATGTAGGTGAATGAGCGGCAGCCGATGTCCTGAATGTCGTATACCAGTACGTCAATGTCCTTCAGCATCTCCGGAGTCGCTTTGCGTGTCTTGCCGTAGAGGGAATAGACGGGCAGTCCGGTTGAGGCATCCTTGATGTCCGTTACGTGATCACCGGCATGTACATCGCCGCGTACGCCATGTTCCGGACCGTAGAGTGCCACGAGATTCACGTTCGGCGCTTCGTGCAGAATATCGATGGTGGATTTCATGTGATTATCTACTCCCGTAGGATTGGTAATCAGTCCCACACGTTTACCTTCCAGGCATTTGAAGTTTTGCTCTTTCAGCACTTCGATGCCGGTCTTTATTTTTATTTTCTGTGCGTATGCCACGCAGCAAAGGGTGCAGAGGATACAGAGAACGAGATGTTTTTTCATAATGGGTATCTTTATGGTTCGTTTATCAATCTTTTATTTCTTGCCGTATTCGGGGTCTATCCGCCTGTCGGCAAAGACGGTGACTATCACGGTGGCAATGCAGCATGCGATTACCATCCAGAAGAAGTTGGTATAGCCGATAGCTTCCTGAATGTAACCGGCAAACATGCCCGGAATCATCATGCTCAGCGCCATGAATGCAGTGCAGATAGCATAGTGTGATGTCTTGAACTCGCCTTCGGAGAAATACATCATATAGAGCATATAGGCTGTGAAACCGAAGCCGTAGCCGAATTGTTCGATAGCAATCGCCGTTGATATGGCAAACAGGTTTTCGGGCTGGCAAATGGCCAGGTAGACAAAAGTCAGGCAGGGAAGTGTCATACATGCCGCCATCCACCAGATGGATTTCTTCAATCCGATGCGCGATGCGAATATGCCGCCGAGAATACCGCCCAATGTGAGGAATATCACACCGATAGTGCCGTATACGATGCCTACTTCCGCCGTGGAAAGCCCTAAGCCTCCCGCTTCTTTACCGGCAACGAGGAAAGGCATGCACATCTTGATGAGGAATGCCTCGGGCAGGCGGTAGAGCAGCATGAATACAATGGCAAGCAGTACACCCGGTTTGGTAAAATAGGTGGCGAAAGTGCGTCCGAACTCCTTGAAAATAGCCTTGGCACTGGCTGTTCCCGGAGCCAAGACCGATTTGTCTGAAGACGGTTTGGGTATCATGAAAAGGTGATAAAAACTTACTGCACTGAACATAACGGCCGTAACCAGCATCGTGATAGTCCACGACAGCGGAATGTTGTCGTATTTCAGTTCGATGGCACCGGCAATGGCTACGAGCACTCCTTGTCCGAAGATAGACGCAAGACGGTAGAAAGTGCTTCGGATACCGACAAACTCAGCCTGCTCGCCCGATTTCAATGCCAGCATATAGAACCCGTCTGCGGCAATATCGTGTGTGGCGGAAGCGAATGCCGTGATGATAAACAGTATCAAGGTTACGGTGAACATACTGATAGGAGTCGTGCCCGCTGCCATGGTTGCTTCGTCCGGATGCGGAATGGTCAGGGTCAGCAGGATGAAAGCTATCGACATAAGAATCTGCATGGAAACTACCCACCATCTTTTGGTTCTGATAATGTCTACAAACGGGCTCCAGAAAGGTTTGATAGTCCATGGCAGATACAGCAGGCTGGTAAATAGCGCCATGTCTCCATTGGGTACACCCATTTTGGCAAACATCAGTACGGAGATGTTGTTCACGATAAAGTAGGGGATACCCTGTGCGAAATATAAGGTAGGGACCCATGCCCAGGGGGATATTTTCTTGATATTGTTCATTCTGTCAATTGTTTTTCTGTTATAGGATTAGTCATATAGTTGGTCGATACTGGCGCCGATGTAGTAATGCAGCAATATCTCATCGTATTTGTATCCTTGTTCTCCCATTACGGCAGCACCTATCTGGCAGAGACCTGCGCCATGTCCCCATCCGGCTCCGGTGAGGATGAAACGCCCGGGGATGCCGGCCTCCGACACTTCTGCGCGGTCTACGACAAAGGCGGAGCTGTAAAGGTGTGAAGGAGAAAGCGTCCGGCGGATTTCCAGTTCTTTCCCGATAGTCAGCGTCTTCTTCGTACCTACGATTTTCAGTTTCCAAAGGCGTCCGGAGGTGCCGCGGGCCACGGGAACAAGGTCGATTATCTGTCCGTAGTCTATGCCGGAGCGTTTCAGTATGAGGGCGGAGAGTTCGTCTTGAGTATATTCTACTTTCCAACGGTAGAAATCGGTGGTTTCCTGGTCGTAATTGTTGAGAACCTGTGACAGGATTTTCTTATCCGTAGTATTGCAGAATGCTTCGGGGGAAGTACGTATCCAGCGGTCGGCTTCGGACTCCTGAGTCAGGTCGGGCAGTTCGGGAGCAGTCTTTTCATTTCCTGTCAGATAATCGCGCTGTTTGGCAAGATAGGGATATTTGATATCTTCCCAGCAATACTGGAACTCTTCGAATGCTCCGCCGCAGCATTTGGAGAAGCGGGCATCGCATATTTTGCCTTCTGAGATAAGTACCTGTCCGCGGGTGGCGGCTATCGCCTGGCGGACTATATCGGTGGAAGCGCGGGTTATCCCCTGATAGCGCTGGCAGTGGTCGTCCGCACATACGTCGAAATGGGTATGGGAGTCGCGCTCATACCATTTCAATTGACAGTCGGCAGTTGACAGTTGGCAATTGGCTGCGTTGTCTTGGTTTGCGTTTTTATTCCGTATGGTATCATTACCGGTTGACAGTTGTGAATTGTTAATTTGCAAACCAGAAAGGTTTGCAAGCAGCCAGCTGCGCGAGATGACTGCATGTGCCTTCAGCAGTTCCAGAGAAGCGGTAGCACTCATCTCGCTGGAGATGACGCTGGTCAGGTAATCCTCCACGCGGATGACATTGATACCAGTCAGCTTGCCGTTTTCTACGATAATCTTTAAAGAACCCTGGAAGCGTTGGTCTTCTTTGCGTTCCCAGTGGAAGTTTATCCCGATAGTCACATCCAGCAACTCGAATGCCGCAATGGATTCTTGCAGGGGTTCAAACATTAGTTCGTCATATTGCCTGCCGTTCCAAAGGATTTTACCTTCGTCGTAGGTAACAGTCTGCTTGCCGTTGACTTCCTTGCCGGATACGTGGTAGGGGGCAAGCAGGATAAATTCTATCTGTGGCTCGAATAGGATGCCGACTTCTACTTTGGGTTCTTTCATACTTGTTTATTAAAAGGGATGACGGATATTACAGTTGTTCCTGGATGCGTTTCCGCACCTTTTGAAAATCTGCGGGAGAAAGGCATACTTCACCCAATATCTGTGCGATGTCTTCTGCCGTTATTTTGATGAAATCTTTCTCGACGGGGGTGATGAATACGCCGCCTAAGTCTACGGAGGCAGGACTGCTCAGCAGGTTGGCGTCGCCTTCGGCCGTATAACATGCCGGACGATGCTTGGCACGAGGAAAGACAAATACAATCCATTTGTTGTCTTCGTACATTACAAGGACATTCATCATCGGTTCGTCTTCACCGGGCTGTATGTCCAGTGAGTGATAAACGGTGTCGAACAGCTTAATAGCCGTCTTGCGGTCGGCAGATTCGATGACGAGCGTAGTGCGCGGGGCATCGTTCAGCCACCATAGGGTGGCCTGACCGTAGTCGGCTACTTTGCCTGCTACCTGTCTACGCCAGTCTTGTTCAATAGGCATGAAGCCTTTGTTGCCGGCCTGGAAGTGGGCGTGGTCGGGAGCGGAAGCGCCGCACTTGGGACCATTGTAAAAAATGGTGTAGTCGGTCAGTTGCCGTGCCAGGTCCAGCATATCCCCGAATCGGGGAGCTATGCGCTGGGCGACATGTGCGGTTTCCGGTACCGTCAGATGACGGGGGAATATGGGAAACGGGTTGACCAATATGTTGTAGTGCCCTTCGAACGGGATGCCTTTTTGCACTGCCGGCAAGTTGGCGGGGCAGAGAAAGCATTTACGTTCCTTAATGGACTTTGCATCTACTTTGGCTCCGGAAGATACGATACGTGCCGGATTGAACTGTACTTTATAAAGGGTGCCGTTTACATTCAGTTCTTTCACCTGCACTTCGGAAAGGGCGGCGTAGTTATTACGCGCCGTTTCCCAGGAAGCAAGCTGCTCGGTTAGAAGATTGTGTATGGTCTGATTCATAGGTCATTTGCCGTTTTTCTTGTTCATAGCAATGCGTGCCTGCAACTCCCACGTGCGGATACGGTCTTTGTAAAGGTTGTGCCCGTTCATCTTGACGATGTCCAATGAGGCATCCGAGTTGTCGTCCCAGCGGCGGCAGTTGTAAACAACGTCATAGACACGGCCTATCTGGTATTGGCGGGAGAAATTCAGTCCAAGGGCATAGTCTTCGCCATAGCTCGTATTGGGCACTTTTACTTCGCGCAGTACCGGAGTATAGAATGCGCGCGGCGCACCCAGACCGTTAATGCGGAGGGCATTGTTACGTCCGTTGTCCGGTGTCCACTCCTTGTGATCGATGATGCCCGGAGCAATCATGTTCATGTTGAAGTCCGTCATCATGTAAGTACCTACTACCATGGCGCAGTTCTGTTCGTAGAAAGCACGTACCATAGTGGCCAATGTATTTTCATCGGCATATACGTCGTCGCTGTCCAATTGTACGGCAAACTTGCCGCATTTGGGGTGGTGTACGCCCATGTTCCAGCAACCGCCGATGCCGAGGTCGTTGCGTTCGGGGATGATATGGATGAGGCGCTCGTCATTCTTAAACTCGTCGATGGCTTCTGTCGTTCCGTCGGTGGAGTGGTTGTCGATGATGATAAGATTGAACTTGAAGTCTGCCTTCTGGTCTAGTACGGAACGGATAGCATCGCGGATGGTGCGTATACGGTTGCGTACGGGGATGATAACGGATGCCTCGTATTCGAAATTTCCGGCAGAAAACTCAATCTGCTTGAACTCCGGTTTCAGGTAGCCACCGATTTCTTTCAGATGTTCCGTGCATGCCGCTTCCATTTCAATCTGACGGTTACGGTTCTTTGGGTCGACGTAATCGAATATCTTTTCGCCGCTCTTACGTGTATCGTTTTCCACTTCACTGTACAGATATTCATTGATATGTACGAGGTCTGCCTTTTGGCTCAGCTTCAGTCGTAAGTCGTAAAGGCCGGCAAAGTTATAATTGCACTTCATGCGGCAGGCTGCCTCTTTTAGCTTTGAAGTATTGAAAAGGAGTACCGAGCCGAAATTGAAATCGTCTCTCAGCGAGCCGAACTGATAGTCGATGACAGGAGCATTCGTCTGCTTGCCGTCGGCTATCTGGTAATGGTCGGCATAGACCATTCCTGCATCCGAATCTTCTGCAATGTGCATCATGCGTTCCAAGGCGAACATACCCAGTTCAAGAGTCGTTTCTTTGGTGTATAGCAATGTATATTCAGCATCGGTTTTTTCGGCAATGGTTTTCATGGCAGTGCTGCTGTAGGGCATGTCTACGGATAAAATCTCACAGCCGGGCAATGGTTCGAGCGTAGGGTCTGTCGTTACTAAACGGATGTTGCCGATAAGACCTGTAGCCTGTAATCCTTGTACTGTCTTTTCAGCCTGTTCTTTTCCTGCAAAAGGAATAAAGCAATCAATCTTCTTCATATCTGTAAGGTATTATTTTAAAATTCTCATTTTTTTATTTTAAACTTCAGCATTCCGGTTTCTCCACTCGTGGCGGTAAACAGCACCCGGTTGTTGTCGAGCGGTACCACTGTGCTTATGAGCGAATTGCCTGTTTTGTGTTTCCACAGCACTTCGCCAGTCGCGGCTTCCAGCGCGAAGATAAGTCCTTCTTTGGTACTTCCGAATACGACTCCGTTTTTTTCTACCTGCATGGAAGGAGCATGCTCGTAGCCGAAGCCTACATTGGATGCCCACAGTTTGTGCGGTTGGTTACCTTTGGTGGAGTAGCATACGATACTGTCGTTCATGCTCTTACTGTAAATACGTTCTTTATCTTCGGACAGTCCTATTGTCTCACGTACCATGGATTGGAAGGTACGCCATACGGTATTGCCCGTTTCTATGTCAATGGCGGTCATGGCACGTTGCGGGTCGGTAATGAATACTTTCCCATCGGCTGCTACCGGCCATACGGCGGCAGGGGAGAAATGCATGCGCGTCAGTCCGCCTGTCCATTTCCATAATTCCTTGCCGTCTGCTTTATTTAAAGCGTATAAGGTATTGTCCCATGCGCCGAAGATAACTTTATTGTCCGTTACCAAAGGTTTGGTCTCGATGTAGCCTCTTACGCCTGCAAAAGCCCATTTCACCTCTCCGGTACGGATGTTTACGGCACGGAAAGTGTGGTCGCTGGCACCGATATAGGCAATGCCGTTCTCTATTGTCACTGCTCCCAATACAGGTTCGGCAGCTTCTACTGTCCATAACAGATTACCGTTTTGGGCATCCAGACCATATATCTTACAATCGGCGGAACCGAATACGACAATTCCTTCGCTTACGGCAGGTGTTCCGACAATTCTTTTTCCGGATTGGAAACTCCATAGTTTCTTGCCGTTTTTAAGGGCATAGGCAGTGAGGCGTCCCAGGTCGTCGCCAACGAATACTTTGTCTTTTTCCACTGCCGGTGAACAGTAGATGCCGGCTCCGGTTTGCACTATCCATTGCTCTTGTACTTGTGCATACTCTTTGTTTACGGAGAAGTCGGGATATTTTTCGGCTTTCCCATTACGGTCATAGTATGAATCCGTCAGCGAGAATGCGGCCCATTGTCTTTTCGGTTCTCCGATGCGTTGTGTATAAACGAGGATAGAATCTTCTGTAATCTCATAAATGCCGTAGCCCGGCTTTTCATCCTTGTCGCGCAGGTTGCTGCGCATCAGGATACCCGGAATGCCGTCATAGCGCAAGTCACGATCGCGGTGGTAGTGTCCGCCTATAAACAGGCGTATGTTGTATGGTCGCACGGCATCCGTCACTTCATACCAGTTGTCCACATCGCCTTCCGTCATCGGATAGTGGGTAACAAGTATTACAGGTTTGTCCGGCCGGGAATTGCCGGCATTGTACCGGTCCATCGTTTCCGTCATCCAGCGGATATCCTGAGGAACGACATGGCCGTATGCCATACGCATCAGCGGGCCTGAATTAAAACCGAGGAACAAAAAGCCTTTGTGTTCGAATTCAAACCGTTCGCCACCGAATATCTCTCCGAAAGCAGTACAGCCGGAATCACTCCATTTGGTTTCATGGTTACCCAGCACTACGTAGTATTTCACTTTCAGCAGGTCGAGACATGATTTTACTTTTTCCATGGTGGTGCGGTCGCCCTCTTCGGCAATGTCGCCTGTCACCAATACGAAATCGATGCTGTCGGTTGCATTAATTTGTGCAATGGAACGCAATAAATCTTCCGTAGGATTGGGGTTGTTCGGACTTAAGTGGATGTCCGTCAGTTGTGCGAAGCGGAACACGGCCTGCTGTGCCTGCACCATAAACGGTAGCAGGCAGGCAAACAGGACGCTGGTGAATAGTCTTCGGTTCATAAATGATGATTGGTTTTATAAATTATTCTTTATTTCTTGGTACTGTTGTTGAAAAATGTCAGAATAGCGTCCATTAGAGATGCTCTTTCTTCTGCCGTGCGAAGCGATTCGAAAGGGAATCCTAAGACGCATGTCTTATATTCGCCCTGATAGGCAATTCCGGCACTCAGGTTATTCTCCGAATAGCGCATTATGGTATATGCTTCTTTCGTAGCAGGCTCGATGGCGTCAGGGGACTCCACTGTGTAAGAATCCGAATTAAGCTCATTATGATAAGTATAGTTTCCCGAAAGAGAAGGGAAAGGGGAAGCTACGCACTTCGCTTTACCCATTGTGGCGGCTTGTCCTGTACGCCACTTATATTTCAGAACTTCCGTAGCAAATTTCTTGTCTTCTTCATTGGCGGGAATCAGGCGGTTATCCCATAAGTCGGTTCCTACATAGGCACCTGATATAAAGATATTGCCGCCTTGGCTACAGTAAGCTGTAATACAGTCTTGCATCGGTTTGCTGAATGTCTTGAACTCCAAAGGCTTTATTCCGCCTCTGCCTATCTTGGTCTGGCACTCTTTGCCGAGAATAAGGTCGGTGTATGTGTAGTCGTTCAGGACAACTTGTCCGTTTTCAACAGCTTCATCACTGCATGAAACGAAGGAGTAACCGGCCTTCAGTATGGCAGCTCCGTGCACTGCCGGGTAGTCGAATGTATTTCCGGCGATAACCTGTGTTTCGTAGTTGCCGTAGCAGTCGCCGAAACCGGATGCGTCATCGTCCATCCAGGGGATGGAACGGCGGAACTCTTTCATCTTTCCGATGTAACTGATGTCTTTGATATAAGGCACTCCATGGTCCAAATCGTCCAGAAAACCTGCAAGTAGCGTGTCGGCAGGTGCAGGGGCGACAAAGTCGGCGGGAGCACTGATGCGGTCGAATCCGTTGATGACCAATACTGCACCTTTGCTGTTGAAAGCCTGTCCTGCCGAAAGAATTTCAGAAGGGAAGCTCTCACCACCCTTGTTTAGGGCAGTTACCTTATAGCTGCATACGATACCGGCGGGAAGAACGGTGCGGTAACTGTTTTTATCCACTACTGTGCCGTTGTCGAAGTCACCGTTGCCGATACGCGTATAAACGATGTACTTCTCGGGAGCGGCTGTCGGTTCCAGCGGGTCGTTTACAGCTTCCCAGGTCAACTCGATTTCATTTTCACCGATCATGCGCAATGCCATGTGGTCTACAGGCAAGGGCTGTACTATATAATCCATACGGTATTGCGAACAGAGAAACTGTAACATTCCTTTATAGATAGCGCGGCTTACCGTAAATCGGAAGCGCGGGTCGATACCGTAACGCATATCGGCAAAGTTCTGGTGAGAAAGCAACTCAAGTAACATGGTCGGTACGCGTGGAACGCGGGCTTCATAGTATGATTGGTTCCATTTGCCGCGGCGGGTCCATCGGGATTCATACAGTGTGCGGATATCGCGTACGATATTGGATTGAATCAGGTCTGTCAGGTCGTGAGACAAGTAGCGTGATGCCCCATTGGCAAATACGCCGTTGTAGGCATCGGTCTGATAGATGCCGAGTGTTCCGATGATAGAGTCGTTAAGGGTAGTTCCTGCATCCGAGTGGAAGGCAAACGCCAGGTCTACCGGAATATTTAACCCCTTTTCCGTGGGGTTGGCGGCAGAACCGCCCGCCAGGTAGTTCACCCATATTCCACGGCTTTTATAGTCATCCGTGTAATCATTCTTTCCGTGGCTTTCGGAATATACGCTGTCCGGAATGCCGGCCCATTGCATCCAGTAACGGGCGGCCTCGCAAAAACGGGGATAACCGCTCTTTTGGTATTCGGTGATATAGGACGGTTGATATGCTGCTGGTATATTCTTTGCTGCATTTGATGTGTTGACGGTTTTGTCGGAGCTTTTCAAATTATCGGTTGCCCCTTCCTCAGAGATGCGGCGGGCAATGTTTCCCATGCCGCCGCCAATCTTTACGGCATCGGCTGTGACTGTTTGTCCGGCTTTGACAGAACGGTTGCTCAGAGTCACCTTGCAGGCATTGCTTTTTCCGGCGTCAAAACCGAAAGTTCCCAGATAGACCCAAGTGCCGCCCCCCATTTTCTGGTTGACTTTGAATTGGGATACCCCGCCTTTATGATAAACGGTATAAAGGGCGTCGTCACTGCTGTTTGGAACAGTCTGATAGGATACATAGACTGCATATTGTCCGTTTTGAGGTATTTCGGGAATCCATTCGGCCGTGCTTTCTTTTCCTTTTTTGACGGTTTCTGCGATACGGAATGTACCTTCTTTAAAAGGATTTTCAAAGTCTATGTATTGCGGGCGAAGATGTGCGAATCCTTTTCCTGTGCCTTGCCGCCATACCTTGTCAGCGGTATGCTCGGTATAGGTAGAGTTGGTGTTAAGGCAACCGTCATTGTCGATAATGATTTCGGCAGTCTGGCAGTCGCGTTCACGCGGAAGCAGCACATTGGCTCCGGCGTTTTCCAGCATCGGAACAAGGTAGGGCAATACGAAGCTCTGTGTATACAGGTCTTCCACGGTTTGCAGACAGCGGGCACGCTGCCACTCCCAGCGGTTGAGTTTCGGTTCGTAGTAAAAACCGTGGCTTTGCCATAAGGCAATATGACGGTTTTGCAGTCCGTTGGTTGGAGTATAAGGTCTGGAAACTTTGGTTACCAGAGGCTTTTCTACATCCTGGCTGAATGTAAGAGCCTTTTTGTCTTTTTTCGAACGCAACGCCTGAGGAATCAGTTCTTCGATACTATGTCTGTTGGTGCGTAGCTGTAGCCTGTACTTTGCAAATTCGGTGGGCAACAAGGCGTTGATACCTTTATAAATTTCGGCTACATTGTCCTCACGGAAAGGAATGTAGGAACAGTTCATGTTGGCAAAGAGTTGCAGGGTGTTGCCGTTTATGGCAACAGAGTCAACGGTGATGTGTCCTACGGATATTTCTTTTCGTGCAGTGGCATCCAGAAACTTGCCTATTTCCCGGCGGGTTTCTGTCGGAAACTCTTGCGCACCGCCCGTTTGGGGGATAAGGGCGGTGGCAAGCATGCTGAGCAAAAAGTGGAGTCTTACACTCATGATGATGATGTATTAAGTTAAATGTTCTTTTTGTCTTTCTTTATCAGTATGCAGAGTCCGATGAAGGTGAACAGTGCATTGAATATAAGCAGCTCATAGCTGAACTGATAACCGTTGAACCATGCTTCCGAGTTCTTTTGCAGGATGAAGCAAAGAAGCGGAGAGACGATGGCCACTAACGGTATGTATTTGTCCCGCACCTGCTGTTTCATGAAGATGCCGAAAGCAAACAGTCCCAAGATAGGACCATAGGTGTAGCTTGCCAGAATATATACGGCATCGATTACACTGGTATTGTTCAGCAGGTTGAATACAAAAATCGTAATACCCATTATTACGGCCATTCCTATGTGTACCCGTTTCCGGATTTTTACGATTTCCTCTTCCGTCCTTCCTCTTGTGCCGAGAATATCTACGGTGAAGGATGTAGTAAGGGCTGTCAGTGCGGATCCTGCTGCCGAGTAAGCCGAAGAAATCAGGCCGATAATAAACAGGATGCCTACAACGGCGGGGAAGTAATTTCCTGTAGCAATTAAGGGGAAAAGTTCATCACTTTTCTCCACTTGTATTCCTTGGCTGCCGGCAAATATGTAGAGCAGTACACCCAGCATCAGAAACAACAGAATGACGAAGAATTGCGAAATGACGCTGGTAATCATGTTCTTTTGTGAGTCCTTGAAATTCTTGCAGCTGAGGTTGCGTTGCATCATGTCCTGATCCAATCCGGTCATGGCTATCATGGTAAATGCTCCGGCAAAGAACTGCTTGAAGAAGTATTGCTTGCTGTTGACATCATCAAAGAAAAATATGCGGGACATATCGCTGTCGGCAATTGTACCGAGCATACCGGTGAAAGATAAGTTTAGGTCGGAAGCTATGTAGCAGATGCACAATACAACCGATACCACAAGGCAGAACGTTTTCAAGGAGTCCGTCCAGATGAGCGACTTTACGCCACCACGGAAAGTATACAGCCATACCAAAGCTACGGTGATGGCCACATTCAGAATAAACGGTAATCCGAATGGCTCGAATACCAGCAGTTGTAATGTCAGGCAGACGAGGAACAGCCGTACTGCCGCTCCAAGCATTTTGGAGATGAAGAAAAACCAGGCCCCTGTACGGTATGAGGACATGCCGAACCTGTTCTCCAGATATTCGTAAATGGAAACCAGATTCATCCGGTAGAATAAGGGGGTCAGAACAAAGGCGATGATTAATTGTCCCGCAATAAATCCCAGTACCATTTGCAGATAGCCGAAGTTACTTGCGGCAACCATGCCGGGCACGGATACATACGTTACTCCGGATATGCTGGAGCCAATCATAGCAAATGCCACCACATACCAGGACGATTTGCGGTTGCCCACGAAGAAACCTGCATTGTCTGCTTTTCTGCCGGCAATGTAAGAAACTGTGAAGAGTATTGCAAAATAGGCTGCAATGGTGATGATAACGGATAACGGGCTCATTGTATTGATTGGGTATTAGTGTTTACTGGTTAATAGGTTCCGGTTTGTATGAATAATCATTCTTGATAAAGCAAATAGGGCTTACGCTGTTCCTTGAACTTTTCCACATCGCCTTTCCAGCGGTTTTTGATTTCTTCGGCGCTCTTTCCTTCTATTATCATCTTCTTGCAGGGTATGACGGTAAGGTCGCACACGCGTGAGGCCGGTAACCAGCGTTCTCCGTTTACCATTAATGCCAATTCGCCCAGTGTCATGCCATGTACAATGGGAATAGGCAACCAACCCACTCCGGATTTGTATTTCATGTCCAGTATCGGTCCGTCTACATAATGTCCGTTCGGATTGGGGCGGTCCAGCAACACTACCTTGCGGTTGTACTCGGCGCAGGTGTCCATCAGCCGGCACATTGTTATATAATAGGTATAGAACCGCAAGCCTACATCCTGGATGTCAATAACCAATATATCAAATTTTCTCATGGATGCTTCGCTCGGTTTTTTGTCTTTCCCGTCGTAAAGAGAAAGGATGGGGACGCCTGTTTTCTTGTCGACCGAACTGGATACGTGTTCTCCTGCATCCGCATCTCCGCGAAAGCCGTGTTCGGGTGAAAAAATAGCTACTACATTGAATTTGTTTTCCAGCAGTATGTCCAGTAAATGCTTGTCTCCCACCATTCCGGTGTGATTGGAGAAGATTGCAATCCGTTTTCCTTTCAGGATTGGAAAATACTCTGAAGTTTGTTCATCGCCTAAGACAATGCGCTCTTTTTGTGCCTGACACAGTAATGAACTACATAGCAGGATGGTTAATAGTAGCAGTTTCTTCATAATAGTATTACTTAAGGAGAATTTGTATGGAACAAAGATACTTTTTATTTTAATATCAAAAACACTTATTTGGGAATATTTAGTATTATAATTATTAATTTACAATTACGACAAAACGCTCTTATCTGGTATTCAGGTATATATAGGAAAGAGGTGTATCGAGAAGAAAAACTTTCGTTCTTGATACACCTCTTGTTGTGAGTTATGCTTTTTTTTCTGTTACCAGAGAACGGTTTGTGTCAATTTATATCCTTTAGCATTGTACTCGTTGATTTGAGCTTCTCCTACCGGAGCCAGATATGAACGATCGCTGAAATCGTCTCTTGCTTCGGCTGCTTCCGGCACATAGAAACCTGTCATTTCATCGGCGTTGGTTCCGTCATAGACTATGTATTTATATCCGTTACCATCGGGAACTGCTACGGTGGTGATGCCTATGTTGTCTTCTTCAAGATAATTGGGCAGTTCTTCCTCAAGGTTCACCCATAAGCCGAGCATTGTGTCCGGATATGTTTTGTTGTTCATATAATGCAGTTTCTTCCAACGTTTCAAATCAAGCAAACGGGAGTGCTCGTATACAAACTCCATGCGGCGTTCGCGGCGGATTTCCCAAATCAGCGGATCTACTTCGTAATCTCCCGCTACCAAATTGCCTTTGTCTCTATCTGGGTCGAAGTCGGCAGTGATGTCACTTAACATCATAGGTGCGGTTTGTTGCAGGCCTTTTTTTATTGCCGTTTCATCGAGAGGACGCTTGCGGATTTGGTTGATTGTTTTTTCGATGTCATCTTGAATGATAGGGTCACCGCCCATCAAAGCCAGTTCGGCTTTGGCTTCCAGCCAGTTTAACATGACCTCTGCCAGTCGCATTACCGGATAATCATTGGTATTAGTTATACTTTTATATTGAGGAGGATAAGTCTTGCCAAAATAGGTCGGGCCTACGCGGTCAATGAATTTCCAGCTATAAAGCAAGGTACCTGCCTGGATACGAGGTTCATCCCAGAATGTAGCTTCAAAACGCGGGTCACGGGTTTTGGCCATGTTCTTGACATCAAGTTCGTCTGCTCCGGCAACAGTTGATTTTTTGTACACCTTACCGTCATTGCAGATGAATGATTTGGCTAATGCCAATGTTGCGCCACCTTGGCTTTCCGTACCGTTAGAGTAAGAAGCCACACAGTGAGTTACGTTGACTCCGGCATCATAGTGTCTGTACATCAGTACCTCTTTGTTGCCGCTTAGGTCTGTTGAGCCGAACAGACTTTTGAAATCACCGGAAATCTGCCATTGGCTGTTTCCTAATACCTTGTCTCCTGCTTCCTTGGCCATAGTCAGATACTTCTTTGCAAGTTCAGTATCGTTCTTATGATATTTCTGCCAAGTTCCTTCGAATAACATCAGTCTGCTGACGAAACCGGCTGCAATAAATCTGTTCAGATATTGGGTTCCGTCATTTTCACGGATATTATTTAATGCAAAGTCAAAGTCATTGTACACATGTTCCATGACTTCGTTGCGTGGCGTGCGGTCTTTATACATTTCATCGGTATCTGCATCGCTAATGGATTTTCCATAATAGGGTACATCACCAAAGGTTTCTACCAGACGGCAGTATTCAAATCCACGGAAGAATCGGGCTACTCCCATCCAGTGGTTATAGGTTTCTTCTTCCAGCGCACTTTTATACTTCTCCAGTTTGTCAATCATTATATTCCATTTGCGTACCCAGGCAAAGTTCCAGTTACCGGCTGCGTATTGGGAAATCCAGGAGTTGGCGAGGTCGCTGGTGTTGTAACTTCCGCGGCTGGTGGGAACGGTATTCTCAAAAGAGGTCTGTTTTCCGGATGAAGCATTGTCATCAGAAAAATTGTATCCTCTTAAAGGAGCGTATGCGCTGCCCCAGCTATTGTTGTAACCCACAAAATAAACGGGGTATGCTTCGTTGACATAGAGTCGGTATTCGTTATCTGTCTTTCCATACGTTTCGTCCAGTGGCTTTGTCAATTCCGGACGTTCCAGGATAGAGTCGCACCCGCTTGTCATAAAGGTTGCGGCAGAAAGTAAAGCAAATATATATTTTTTCATATAATTCAGTTTATTAGAAGTTCAATTGTACACCTACTGACACACTCTTGAAAGTCGGGGTTCCTACACCCGTACGGCCGCTGTTATAGTTCTCTGCATTGAACATGGAGTAACCGGAGATTGCTTCCGGATCAATAGGAAGTCCGTTCAGGTTGTCAAATGTAAAGAAGTTTTCCAGCGCCAAATAGATGCGTGCCTTTTGCATGCGTACTTTCTTTATGATATTTTCCGGAAGAGAATAACCTAATGTGATATTCTTGATGCGGAAATAAGACATATCCAGCAGATAGCGTGACTGTTTGTAATAGTTGTAAGCATCGTTCGATCCGGATTGGTTCCATGGGCGTGCATAGAAAGCTCCTGTGTTCTCTTCAGTCCAGTAGTCACTTGCGATAGCGTCAGGAATAGCACCGTCAGCGGTATTATAACCGGGAATGGCAAGGAAACCGTCACCCCATATCTGACGTTTGCCTACACCTTGCATAAAGATAGAAAAGTCAAAGCCTTTATAATCTGCGCCCAGACGGATACCGTATTCAAATCTCGGTGTTTCATTACCAATTATTTCCTTATCGCCCGGGTCTTCTACAGTGCCGGCGCCATTACCCAGTTTCCCATCTCCATTCAAGTCGGCATATTTTACGTCGCCCGGACCAAATTTGAAGTCACCGGATTGCAGGAAGTCCTGATATACTCCGTTCGGGTCTTTCAGTTTGTTCATTTCTTTAGCACCCGGAGTTCCTGCTGCCACTTCTTTTCCGTTCAAAGCCCATACAGTAACCAGTTCGCCGTTATTGTCATATACGAAATCATCTTTCTGATACAAACGTTCTGTTCTGTAGCCCCATATTTCGCCATATTTCTTGCCTACATAATAATCGCTGATTAAACGCGTATCACTGTATTCTGTAATTTCAGTTTGGGCATCAGACAACGTGAACATGGCATTAATGCCTAATCCGTTGTTGAAACGGTGGTTGTAATCCAATGAAACTTCCCAGCCGCGTGTTCTTAAAGAACCGTAGTTGCCTTTGGGAGCGGCTGCACCGAATGTATAGGCAATGCCCGAACCCGGTACAATCATATTACGTGTATCGCGTTGATACCAGTCGAATGTTACACCGAAATCACCGTGGAAGAAACGCGCATCAAATCCCAAGTCGAGTGTGGCTATGTCCTGCCATGTAATAGAAGAAGCAACGGCAGAAGGAGTACCGCGATAGAATAATTTCTGACCATCGGCACCCAGCCAGTTTACTTGTCCTGTGCCGAGAGAGGATACATACAAGCCGTTATCTACGGTTTGGTCGCCAATGATACCCCATGAACCGCGAAGCTTCAATGAGTTCAATGCGGGTTTTGCCCATTCCATAAAAGCTTCTTCACTTAAGCGCCAACCGGCTGAGAATGAAGGGAACCAACGCCATTTCATACCAGAGGGGAACTTGGATGTACCGTCATAACGTAAATTGGCTTCCAACAGGTACTTTTCTTTGTAATTATAGTTGATACGGCCGAAGTAACCCATTTGACCTTCCCATTTTTGGTTTCCGCTTGCGGTCTGAGTGCCAACTGCGAGGTCGAACTGCGGGTTGGTGATATCTGTCAAATCTGTAATTTGTGACCAGTTGTCTTCATAGTCATAAGTCACCAGGTTCATACCAAGCAGAAACTTGAAGTTGTTATCGTCGTTTATTTGCCAGTTGTAATCGGTTGTTGCATTGAAGGTATGGCGACGTGCTCCCGAAGATTTTCTGTAGATATGGTCGGGATTTGAACCATGGGGAGTATATTCTTCGTACGGAAGTTTGTATGCGGGCATTGCACCTTCGGCTGCTGCGTCTACTTGTTGTCCCAAGTTGTTTACATAAATCTGATTGCCGTTGGCATCGGTTCTCGGCACACCGGCACTCCATGCGTTTGCTGCGCTATATCGTGTTCCGGGTTTCTTGATAACTCCTGTTTCGTTGGCATATGTATAGTCAAAATCAAATTTCCAGTCTTTGGTCACATTTACGGTTGTACCCAAGCTTATGTTGAGGTAATTATCTACTTGTGAAGCTGTATTGGCTTGTTTTGTTTCAGACCACGGACTGCGCAAGTCGTTTCCGTCTTCATTGACACCTAACGGCATGTTAGGACCCCAGCGATACAAGTACAGCCACGGGTCGGCAGTAGTGGATGAGGTAGAATAAGGATATCTCTTGTCACGTGAGGAGAAGATAGAACCCGCACGTATAGTCAGGTATTTATTGATTTCGGTGCTTAAACGTACGGATGCGTTGTAGCGTGTAAAATCGTCTTTCTTGGCAGGCTTCATCATACCGTTCTGATGCAGATAGCCTAAGCCGATGTTGTAAGTTGTCTTGCCACTTTTGCCGTTGATTGAAACGTTGTGTGAGTGAGTCGGTGCCCATTCGCGTATCATATAATCATACGGGTCGAAAGTTCTCAGACCGATATTTCGTCCATTGGCATCCACATACCAGTCTCGCCCATATACATAAGGGTCGTCGGGACCTAACTTGCCGCCATATTTGTTTTGCCATTCGCGGGCCGGGTCAGAACCGACTTCGCCGCTTGGTACCTGGATGGACAAGCCCGGAGTGGTACCTTGCAAACCACGACCGATATCGGCAATAGGACGTCCTTCCAATGTCTGATTCACGTTAACGGAAGCGACTGCTCCTGTCAGGTTCTCTTTTTTCTGTGAGCCGTAACCTACGACTACTACTTCATCCAATAATTCAGTGTCGTCTTTCAACACTACCCGTAGATTAGGAGTGGCCTTTATTTCTTGAGTGGTATACCCCACAAAAGAAATCTGTAAAAGTGCTCCTGCTTTAACATTCATTCTGATTTTTCCATTGATGTCCGTAATGCCGCCATTGGTAGTACCTTTTTCTACAACGTTGGCGCCAATGATAGGCTCGCCTTGGGCATCTACTACTAAAACATTTACAGCGACAGACTGCATCTGCTCTGTTACGCCATGGTTTTCATGGGAAGTAGATCGGGCAGCAAAAGTGTTACTGCTGCCAAGAAACAGTGCACAGATAGCCACTGTCATGAGGATTTTATGATTTTTAATTCCTCTTTTGTTGCGATCTTCATTCATAAGTGATTGATGATTTTGTTGTTAATAAAAATAGTTTTTCAGTTAGGTAAAAAAAAGGGAGGATTAAGGGGTAAAATGAACTGTATATCCTCTAAGTCTCTTCATTGCTTCATAGGCATTTCTTCAAATTAAGGGTTCATAAATGATATGTTGTATCTCTTTTTTCTCTAAAAATCCAAGTCCACCGGGAACTTGGTCAATATCAAGAACACTTCTTTGCATTTTTTTAATCTTATACTTTTAAATTTGCAAAGACAGTCTTTATATACCTTATATATTAGAGTTTAAGGTTCTTCTATATTTAAAGAATGAAATTCTATCAGTCCATTCATCGGAGTTTCTTCAATTACGTCGAGTTCAATTCCAAACTCACCGGCAACTTCTCTTAAGATGTCCGCATAGCTATAGGCTAATGAGCCAACAAATCTGATGGGATAATTCTTATAGTCGTACTGACAGACATTACGAGTGAAAAATCCTCTTAAATTATTAGTTATCAGTTCAAATACATAGTCATCGTTTGTATAGTCTGCCAAGAAGTAAGAAATTGTTGAGAGGAAACGGTTTGGGAAAGGACGGTTATATACCGATTCCATTACTTCATTAGAGCTGATACGAAATTTTTCAAAAAAATCGGCCATTACATCCTTAGGTGCCAAGCCTTTTAACACATCAGACAGAAACATTTTGCCTAATACAGCTCCACTGCCTTCATCGCCCAGGATATAACCACCTGCCTTGACGTTCTTGACTACTATTTTCCCGTCATAAAAGCATGAATTAGAGCCTGTTCCCAAGATACAGGCAATGCCGGCTTCACATTTAAACAGACCGCGTGCCGCTGCAAGCAGGTCACTTTCAACCTGAATAGGGGTCTTGAATTGTGCTACTAAAGATGCACCCAATATATTCTTTTTTTCATAAGAAGTACATCCGGCTCCATAATAATATACTTGTTCCAATTTCTTTTTGAAAAAAATATCGGGCAATCCTAAACGTACACTCCGGCTAATTTCTCTTCTTGTTTGAAAAAAAGGATTCAATCCCTCGGTAAAAACACGCTGTATCAAGTGGTTGTCTTCAACCAGTGCCCATTCAGTTCTTGTAGAACCACTTTCCGCAATCAGTTTCATAGCTAATTAGTTTTAGAATTGAATACAAATATATAGTTATTTTTAATATTCCTG